>JAESFI010000096.1_pt1 | contig 95989 bp, 109 predicted proteins | sample 9269361 | NCBI WGS metagenome assembly JAESFI01 (sample SAMN14504119, study PRJNA617095) | algae metagenome | isolation source: Brasilonema angustatum HA4187-MV1 and co-occurring heterotrophs from moss... | place: USA: Manoa Valley, Honolulu, Hawaii | collected 2009-07-20
AACCGGCTCCTCGTCCCTGGACTTAAGCGTAAGCTCTGAAATCGTCATGTGTCGAAGCCCTCAAAGGCTCCGAGCATCGTGGCTCATGACCACGCGCGAAAGGTGGTGCCGCAACAGCGCTCACCTTTCAACCGCCGAGCAAGCCGGCAGACTCATCGTTGCGATGCGGTCGGACGAGGAAGCGGCCGTGTAGAGCGCTACCGCGCAGGCAACTTCTCCGAACTTGATGTAACCCTTCCAGTTTGCCCGCGCTGCAACCATGACACTCGCACTCCGGCACAACCTATGCGAGTCAATAAAGCCATGGACCGCCGATATGGTTCCGGAGTCAAAAAGAATCTGAATTCAAAGGGTTGGGACATTCGTCGACCAGGATGCCGTTTATGGCCTGCGCAGGCGGAAAAAGGCGCAGGGCGGCGGAATGGTGATTTGAACGAACATGTCGTCCAACTGGGACGCTCCAACCCCCTTCAGGTACAGATATTTCGAGAAAGAATCCGCATTTGCGCATCACGATTGAATGGCATCAAAGCCCATTCCTTCATTGTAGGCTGCTCAGTGATGGGGAATTCAATCTCAGTTCCTCAAATTGAAATGATAGCGCGCAACATTGCCGGTCTCTTTGTTGCGAATGTCGAAATAGTAGGGATCTTTGCGCTTCGGTCTCGGAATGATCTCGGTCGTCATGCAAGTGTTGCCATCGCGCCGAAACTGGTCACTTTTCAGGTAGTCGATATTTCCGAAGTGTCTACTGCGATTGAAAAGCGTGGTGCAGGCGACCTGAACCGGCTTTGCGCAAACGGCGGTGTCGCGCATGTTGCCGCCATGGCCGCTGTAGGCGTTGATAGTGGTCGCAGTCGTTCCGGCCGGACAATCTTCATATTCGGCATAACCCGGCTCTTTGGTTCCTGCCTCGGGACAGGATGGCCAATAGCCGGGATGAACCTTGCGGATTGACAGCAGTTTCAAAACGGGCGGCACGCAATACGAAACCCCTTGCCATGAAGGATTTTGCGACGCAACACACAGCAGGATTTTGCAGCCGAAGGAAGCATCCTGGGCCTGGGCACTATGAACCGAAATGCCGATGACGATGCTGGCGATAGCGGGAAGCAGGTATCGTAGGGGCTTCATGGTTCTCTCCTTGTCTCGTCAATTCTGTGATGCCCAGACGTCGTCGATTTTGACAAAGCGGAGCACCTTGGGCAGAACGTGGTCGTGCTTGTCGGTGATCGTGAGCGAGCAGAGGACACCTGGACCGGCCGCGTCCTTCTGGCACTGATCGATGGCGACTTTTTTCACGCCGCCGAAGAATATGAGTTTGCGGATTGCGGCGAGCGCTTCTCCATCGGATGGCACTTCAAGCCTGGTCGCCGCCTCGTATTCGTCAACCTTCTTTTGCAGCGTGGTGATCTGGCCAGCGAGTTCCTCGACCTTGGTCGCGTGGATCGAGCTCGCGTAGACGTAGCCGCCAGCAACCCCGACGATCAACGACACGAGTCCCGTGACGCCTAAATTCACCGTCTGATTCATGGGAGAATGTCCGTCACTGATAGTCAGTGATGCCGAGACGGCGCAGGACTTTGCCCGGGTCGGTCTCGCAATCATGCTTCCAGTCCGGATGTCTGGCGCAGCCATAGGCGTATTGGCTGAGATCGGCGCTGGAGAGATTTGCGAGCTCGTTGCCCTTATCCATCCACTTCTGGACATCATCAGGCGTACACCCCATACCGCCGGCGCCACACTGATCCGGGTCGATGCCGGTGTTTTGAGACGGCTGCTGGGAAGTCTGCGATATCGCCGGCGAAGCGAGGATCGCGCCGGCGCCAACAATCAGGACCATGAAGAATAGGCTTTTCATCTTAACCTCGCGGAGGATTTTCGGGTGGCACTGGAGCGGGGGGAGGAAGGGGTAGGCCGAATTCCGACGTTTCCTTTGACGTCGAACGCGCCACAGGCTCCGCCGGCTTGTCGGGTTTGTAATTCCAGGGCGGGGTGAGCTTCGGATCGGACCAGACGCCAAACCCCAGGCCACGCGCGCGGCGTTCGATATCGAAATAAGCGGGAACCTGCGGCTCGCCGGGAAAATTGTACGCGTATCCAATGCCTTCGGCGATCGCGGTCGCGGCCAGATTGGTTTCATCGACAAAGCAATGCGCGAGAACGGTGCCATTCGCATCGGTCGTCACGGATGCACAATTCACATCGTGTTTCAGGGTGCGAAGGATCAACCAGGCGCGGGCCACCTGACCGACGGGCCATTCGACGCTTTCGGTCGTGGCAACCTGATCGAGCCGAGGTGCAAGATACCCTGCAAGGCGGACGATCTTCTTAGGGGTGATGAACTCGATGGTCGATCCGTCGAGCACCTGCACGCGTCCATAGATTTGCTTCGGCAGGACCGTGTCCGCTGGGCCCTGCGCGCTCGCCGGCCATATCGTGGCGAGCATGACGAAGATCGCGATGCCGTTGAGGGGTTTCATTGCTTGCCGACTACGTCTTTTGAGGACTGCTGCTGACCCTGTCCAATGAGGATGGAAACAGGATGGGGAAGATCCGAATAGGCCCAGAGCCCTTCGCGCGCTTCGCGTGCGCCTTGTTCGGCGAGCCGATAACCCGGAACGACCAGCTGGCCGGTCGAGCTGACAGCTGCAAATCCCCATCCCTGCGCGATCATGAAGGTCGCGAGGTCGTAGCGGGTTTTTCCCGTCGTCGTCTGACAGACAACAAGCAGATTGCTGGCATCGAGTTCCCGGATCGTCGTACAGACGGGTTTGCTGTCCCGGACTATAGCCTGCGCCATGATCAGGTTCAGCTCACCGCAATCACGCTTTACGCCGGGTGCTATCGTCACCGACGTGCCACGCAGACAGGCTTGTAGGCCATAGAGCCGGTAACGCTTGCCATCCGCGATCCAGCTATCGGCGGTCTCAAATTGCGCCGTCATGGGAAAGGGCACGAATTTGCTGCCGTTCCCGTCTGCCGACGGGGTCGGATCTCTTCCGTCCGGCGCCGGCGCCTGCGCCTGGACAGGAACTGGCTCCGGTCGCGCCGGCACCTGAACAGCCGGCACAACGGCCGCATAGGCGAACACAAGAGAACCGGCGACGATAGCAATAAGCATGATTGTCGAGACCTGCATCAATTCGTCTGGCTTTGCCGGTACCGTTCACCATAGGGGTGCTGGAACGAGGCGTTCGACCAAATGCCGACATGGGCCTTCGATGCCGCGGCTTCGGCAGCGGCGTATTCAGGAAAGAGCGCTGCGCCGTCAGGCGCCCTCGCAGCGAAAGCCAATCCGCGCCGAATGAGGTATTCCGACAGCGGTTGGACGCGATCGTCAGCGCCAATGAAGAAGCACTCGGCAAAGCGAACTGAAGGCTCTCCGGTGTTCGCGCCAAGAAAGTGGCACGGAAACGCGCCGTCCGCAGATGCTGCGGCTGTTTGCAGAGCAGCGTTCAGGCCAGCGAGCGACAGCATGGTGCACGACGCCCGCATCCCGTCCAGTTGCAGCTGTTGCGTCGATTGGCAGCCCTGAGCGCCGGCCAGCTTGATGATGGTGTTTTCGGCATCGACAAAGGCATTGCCGGTCAATGCCGCTTCGGGAACGACGGTTTCGAGTTTCAGGGCCTTTGCCAGACTGGTCGGGTCCAGCGTGCGCTGCGGTCCGGGGACCAGATCGCGGCCGCTTGCGTAGGCATTCTGGTAATACTCGACAAATTTGGCAGGACGCGGCGCCGTCGCCTGCTGGGCAGCGACGGACGAGGCCAAAGCCATGAGGACAGAGACGGAGATTGGAGCAATAGCGCGCATTTTCAGTTCGGCCTTTTCCAACCGACGGGAAAATGCTATAGACGATAATTATACGATAGTGCAAGCTTCAAGAGGCACAGGGCCGCTTTTCCAGCACATGACGCGGTCGAATTGTACGGACGATGACGATGATCAGGGCCATCAAAAAGACGGTGCAGGCGTTCTGGATGCTTGCTGGCCTTGTCATGCTCTTCGTCTGGATCGCTTTCGGTGGTTGGCTTCTTCTGTGGATCGGGTCGTCCGCTATCGGTGCGACATGGGCCCCTGCGATCGGCTCGTGGGGCTATGATTTCCTCGTCCAGCACTTCTGGGTGAAGCTTGTCGCTATCCTCGCATTCCTGACGTTTCTCGGCGCGATCTCGGGTGAGACGACCCGCCGCCGCCATTCCAGGCCGGATTCAAACCTGGAAGCCGAGCGCGAGAAAGAAGAGGAGCGGCGAATGCAGGTTGAACAGTCTCTCGTCTCGCGGCGCAATCAAGCAGCCTTTCATCGCTAGAATGGCTTCCGCTCGGGTCATTGTCTGCTGAGACAGACCCAAGCAGCGCGAAACCAGTGGCCAACGTCGGACTGACAGCCACTATCGAAGTTTCGTAGCGGGATCGGCTTGCCGGTCAGTTCCTCGACACGCGGTGTGGGTCGGTGCGTTCGCATCACGATTGCCACAAAGCCTACGAAGCAAAGGCGACGAAAGGCGTACCTTCTATTGCGCGCTTTCGCGTTTCTCCGCCCCAGGCGCTGACGCGGCGGATCCACGCGCCACCTCCTCCTTCCCGGCCAAGTCCTGATGGCCGCGGCAGCACGGCCAAAGGCCGCTGCTGCGTCGGGCCAGCGGCATAGGAATTGCGGCATCTAAAATTATACGATAGTAACATTTTGAGGAGGCGCCGGGGTTTGCATTGAGCGTCTGCACGCTCGAATTCGGAGCGAAATGAGAGAACAGAGTCGCCCGTGAGCGAAGTGTGGTCGATGGATTGGTATCTCGTACCGCTGCAATACGACTGTCGGCATTGCGGGACGCAGGCGGACGGATATGGGCTGGTGCTCGGACCGAACACGCAGGTATCACAGGGGACGACGGCCGAGAATTGGGACGTGGACCGACTTGGCACCTATGGCGCCGTATGCGGTTGGAAGCGCGCCGGCCCACAGCGGTGCGAGTTCATCACCGCCATGAGCGAAGGAAGGCTGCGCTTCACCAAGGACGAGCTGTTGCTCGCGTGCGAGCATTGTGGCGGAAGAACCGGACTGGGCGCGGTGGCACCTACTGCGATGGAGAATTTCGTGCAGTGGGGATCGCTGCGCGCGATGCGCAATGAACGGCGAATGATCGTCGCCAAGGGGGCGGACATTGCGAAGTTTCACGATGGCACGGTCATTGATTTCGACCGGGCGATCGGTCCGTCATTCGCCGTGGTGGCGCGCGGCGCCTGCCATAACGATAGCCGCGGGCAAGGACGTATCGAGATCCTGCTGGATCTGGCGGCAGGGCATTACGCCTGGTCGACGATGTTCGGAAACCGCGGGTCGCAGAAGGCGTGGTCGACGCTGTCCGCCGTCTCGGGCAGGCAAATCGCAACGATGGTGGAGCAGTTGGCGCTGGCGGAGATCGATCTGACATCGCTGGGCTGCATTGACGATGCAGGACCCGTTTGCCGGTTCGCGTTCGAGCAGATCGTCAATGGGCTGATGGCGAGCGGCTATGCTTGCGACGCGGGGAGAAGTTGAATGAAGGTGCCGGTCATCGCGGCGATAGCACTGGGTTTGGCTGTGGAAGGGTGCGCGTCACCGGTCGGTCCGTCGAGCTACTCCGCTCCACGTCCATGGACAGGTTTGAAGCTGACGCAATGCAAGGCATACGGGACGTTCTCGGAATGCCAGTTGGTGCAAACGTCGACGTCACAGTACCGGCGATATCGGCTCGGTCCGGTGCAGCAACAGAACCGTCGGTTCCAGACCTTGAGCGACGACTATCAGTATCAGATCACGGGTTGCTACCAGATTGAGCGCGTAAACAGACCATTGCCGAACTACCTCTGCCGCATCGTTAGGTACCGAACTGGGGCCGATGCGGGGTCGGTGTTCGTCAAAGGCGCAACTGCGGTCAATCTGGCCAAATTCCTCGGCGACCAGGAGCAACTGCGCTATCAGCGGACGCGTGATCCCTGGGAGCGAAAAGGCTCCTGATCGGAGACTCAGACCGGCGAATGCGATCGGTAGCCCAGGAGTTAAATTATACGATAGTGACAGTTTGTCCTTGACCTTTGCGAATTAGATTATACTAGAGTGTAATCTAAGGTCCACCATTCAGGGTCAAGAATGCGGTTTCTGTCGAGGAGAGCGACGCGATTTTCCAGTGCTCACGGCGTCACGGCCGTTGCACTGTTGTGCGCGATGATACCCCTGCAGGCTGTCGGGGAGGGTCTGGAGGCTCGACCTTCAGGCGTGGAGACGCCGCTGAGCGATGAGGCGTTCTCCACCCGTACCGGAGCCGCGATGGCGGCGCCGCGCACATCAGCGAAAGCTGCCCTGGTGCCGGTCCGAGTGAAGGCCGTTCGGGCTAGCGCCAATGTCTTTGCCTATCGGGCCGAGCCTCTTCGGGTCGAGCCGCCGCACGACCTGTCGGCCGAAAGCATCGCAGACGCCGCCGATGTGATGCCGTCGTCGGGAATCGGCAACGTTGGCGCGAAGGTTCGGCCCGACCTGCTGGCGGGAATGCCTGACGATGTCGCACGGTTGATTGTTCAGGCGGCGCACGACGAGGGCGTCGATCCGAATTTGATGCTTTCGATCGCTCGAGCCGAGAACGGCGCTTTTGATCCTGCGGCGATCAGCGGGGCTGGGGCGATCGGGATCATGCAGATGCTGCCCGAAACGGGAGCGGCATTTGGCGCGAGCGATTTGACCGATCCGGCGCAGAATGTGCGCGCATCGGCGAAATTCCTGAAAGTGCTGGTCGATAAATATACCAATCCGGTGCTCGTGGCGGCGGCGTACAACGCCGGCGAGCCGAAGGTGGACGCCCGTACATCGCTGCCGCTTATCCGCGAGACCGCCGACTATGTGACGCGCGTGGTGGGTCTCTACACCCACGCATACGCAGGAGGCGACATTCAGACGGTTGGACGGCCGCGCCAGGGGTTCCGCTCGAACGGGAAGCGGAGAGAGGCGAACCCAGAGGCCTCCAGCCCTGCACGATCGACGATGCTGGTGTTTTCCACAAATGACCCGGGCCCCATGGGAACGGATGCGGCTGAGCAGATACCGGGTCCGGACGGCCCCGTGAGAGTGAAAGAGGAAGGCAGCCTATGAACAGCGTGAAGGCATTTTGCGGCGGGCTGAAAGACGCTGCCAGGAAAGGTTGGAACTCACCATTCGGCAAGCGGGTGATCGTCCATTCGACCATGGCGACGGTGAGCGCGGGAATCTTGTTCATGTCCGCGATCGAACCGGCAGCGGCGCAGAACCTGCAGGCCCTGCAGAACGCCGCCGACCGTATCGTCCAGTTCTTCACCGGACCATTCGGGCGCAGCATCGGCGCGATCGCCTTTATCGGCATGTTTCTCGCCGCGGCGTTTGGCTACTGGAGCTGGGGCGCCCTGTTGCGGGTCGGCGGTTCGCTCGCCGGCATGTTCGCGGCGGCCGAGCTTGTCGATTTTCTGGCCGGCGGCGCACAGTAGGCGCCTTCATCGTCATGGCAAACAGAGACGAAGAAGAGATCGTGGACACCTACCCCGTCATCCTGGCGATGACGCGGCCGCCGACGGTGATGGGCATCCCCTACACCTTCTTTCTGGCTGAGTGCTTCACCTCGCTCATGCTGTTCCTGGCACTCGGTTCCATTCTCTGGTTCCCGGCCGCCTTCATCGTCCAGCATTCGGTCTTGTACGTGGTGAGCACGAAGATCGATCTGTGGTTCTTCGACATTCTGCAAAAGCACAGTGCATGCGGCGTCAATCCGCTCGGGAGGCGGATTGGAGGCCGGATCAGGACGTACGGCAAATGACGACGGTTGCGAGTGCCTTGCGGTCGAATCTCAGTCGGGGATGGGACATCTTCGCCGACAAGGGGATATCGACGCATGTGCCTTATTTCGCGCCGATCGAGAACGGGATCATCCGGCTCAAGAACGACTGTCTCGTCACGACGCTGCGACTCAACGGGTTTTCGTTCGAAACGGCCGATATCGACTACGTCAATCTGTTGCAGCGACAGCGCAACACGGCATTTCGGGCGATTTCGAACCTGGGAAGCTTCGCGGTGTACACCCACGTTGTGCGCCACAAGGTGAAGCCCTCGCTGCCGGGCAACTTCGCCGATCCTTTCATGGCCCGCATGGACGCGGTGTATCAGACCAGCATCTCGAAGAACGAGATGTTCGTGAACGACACCTATGTGTCCCTCGTGGTGCGACCGGTATTCAGGAAGGGCACGGTTTTGAGCCGCATCCTGGGTGCGGGCGGCACTGTGGTGGCGCGGGAGCAACTGCGCCATATGCGCGACAAGCTGCTCGAAGCGACGCGCGCGCTGGAGAAGAGCCTCGACCCATACGGTCCGCAGGTATTGCGCGACGTAAAGCGCGTCGAGGTGTCCATCCCGGATGGCCGGCGGATCTATCGCGACGTCAGCGAAGACATGGTCGTGGATCCGGATGCGCGTGTCGTCTGGTTTTCCGAGCAGTGCGAGTTTTTCTACGCTCTGCTCAATGCCGGCAAGGTTCGGCCGATGCTCCTGGGCAACATGCCGATCGACGAGATGGTGCCATCGCGGCGAACCACATTCGGCAATCGCACGATCCATCTGGAAGGGGATACGCGGGTCGAGGATCGCTATGCCGCAATGATCTCGTTGCGGGAGTACCCGCCGGAGACCGGCGCCGGAATGCTCGACTATGTGCTCAAGCAGCCCTTCGAGATGGTGGTCACGCAATCTCTGTCCTTCGTCGACGACCAGGCCGCCCGCTACAAAATCGATCGTCTGGACCGGCAATTGTCGAAATCCGATGAAGGCGGTTCTTCGATCCAGAGCGACCTCGATTTCGCGCGCGACCAGTTGGCCCGAAAGAATGTGGCGTACGCGGAGCATCATCTGACGGTGATGCCGATCGCCAGGACCGTTGACGCGCTGGACGAGGCGGTGGCCGTGGTCGGCTCGGAGTTCGGCGCCCTTGGCGCCAGCTATGTGCGCGAGGACCTCAATTGCGAACCATGCTATTGGGCGCAGTTGCCCGGCAACCAGGCCTATATCGCCAGACGGGCGACGATCTCGACCCTGAATTTCGCTGGCCTGTCGTCGTTCCACGCCTATCCCTATGGCAGGCCCGACGGCAACCATTGGGGACCCGCGATCACGATTTTCGAGACGACGTCGGGCACGCCCTTCTTCTTCAATTTCCATCAGGGCGATGTCGGGCACACGACCGTCTTCGGCCCGACCGGCTCCGGCAAGACGGTGCTGATGGGCTTCCTGATCAATCAGGCCTATCGGGTCAATCCTGATCTGAAGGCCGTGGTGTTCGACAAGGACCGTGGTCTGGACATCATGGTGCGCGCCGCAGGCGGCACGTACATGACACTGGAGCCGGGCGAGCCGTCTGGCTGGAATCCCCTGATGATGGAGAACACGGAAGAGAACCGCGTGTTCCTCTACCGGCTGATCAGCTTCATGCTGAAGCCGAACCGCGAGGGCGAGTCACTGACCCCTCAGGAGGAGCAGATCATCCGCTCCGCCATCAAGCAGATCATGTCCTCGGGCGATGTGAAGTTCCGACGCATGTCGGCACTGCGCTCGCTTCTTGCCGGCTCACAGCGGACCGAAACCGGCCTGATGGCTCGGCTCGATAAGTGGGTCGAGAACGGGCAATACGCCTGGCTGTTCGACAATGCCGAGGACCGTCTGGACATTTCCAGGCCGATGATCGGCTTCGACATGACCTCGATACTGGAAGACCCGCAGGCCAGGACGGCCGCGCTTCTCTACATGTTTCATCGCCTCGACAAGATCTATGACGGCAAGACGCCGGTGATCAACCTGATGGACGAGGCCTGGAAGCTCCTTGATGACGAGGAGTTCAAGCGCTCGATGAAGGATTATTTCAAGACCATCCGCAAGCGCAACGGGATGATCATTTTCGGCACACAGTCACCAGACGATGTTGTCCGCTCGAGCGTGTCGCGCACGATCATCGAGCAGACCAGCACGAATATTTTTTTCCCGTTCCCCAAGGCCGACGAAGACAGCCTCAAGAAGCCGTTCGGTCTGTCGGACGCCGAATTCACCTGGGTCAAGGAAGGCGATCCGGCTGAGCGGTTCGTCCTGATCAAGCACGCCCGCGACAGTGTCGTGGCCCGTGTCGACATGGGCCACATGATGGATTTCGTGAAGGTGCTGTCCGGCCGGGAGGACACCGTGCGCCAGGTCGAAATGCTGCGCGAGGAATATGGCGGGGATCCGCGCGACTGGTTGGACAAATTCTGTGACTGGAAGGGGTAAGGCGATGCGGCGACCGATGCTATGCGGGGCGATGGCGGCGGCATTGCTTGCGGGCGTGATGCTGTCGTCGTCGTATGCCCAGGTACCGGTGAATGACGGGGCTCGGCTGAAGATCCAGCAGACGACGCAGCAGTGGTACGACAACTACCGCAAGAACCAGCAGATCGCGCGCGGCAACTCGGGTGACACGACGAACAGCTATGCGCCGGGGCGGGGCACTGGCGGCATGGATTGCTCGTCCTTCGGCGGCGGCGCTGGTTGGGGCGATCAGGCCGGGCCGAACAATCCGCGCAATGCGAGCCAGGAGCAAATCCGGCAAATGGTGGCGGATGAGGCCCGGCGCCAGGGCGTCGATCCGAATTTCGCGATGGCGATCGCGGAACAGGAATCGCGTTTCCGCCAAAGCGCGGTTTCCGCAGTCGGAGCCCTCGGCACGATGCAGCTGATGCCGGCAACCGCCGCCAAGCTCGGCGTCAATCCCTATGATCTTCGCGACAACATCCGTGGTGGAGTGACGTATCTCAAGCAGATCATGGGCATGTATCCGGGGCGGCTGGATCTGGTGGCGGCCGGTTATAATGCAGGACCGCATCGGCAATCGCTGCGTAACGGCAACATTCCGCAGATCCGCGAGACGCAGAACTACGTGAACATGGTCAGCCAGTTCTACAATGGCAACAAACGGCAATTTGGCGATCAAAGACCGATGGGAGCCCCGATCCCCCAGATGGTTTCGGCGCCAGCAGGTTGCGGCGAACCCATAAAGAAGGCCGTGGATCGCAACACCGAAGCACAGCTCGAGCGAGCCCAGACATGGAATGCGCTCGTCGGCAAGGCGCTCGAGGCGAACCAGCTGAAGCAGCAGGCAATGCTTGGGCAACTCAAAGAGGCGTCGGCGTTCCTGAGGGGATCGGGCAGCGGTCAAAACGGCAATTTCGGTGACGGCTCGGGCGAGATCAAGATCGCCGAAATCGCCTGTCCGTCGACGGTGGTGAACACGGGGTCGACGCGTTGCTATGCGGTTCCACCGCAATCGTCGACGTCCGATATCCAACGCCTGCTTCGATACCTGCAGGAGCTGGCGCGGACACAGGGCCTCAATCCCACCTTCGCGGCGATGGAAGACGACGTGGTCGGGCTGGTCGCGATCGTCGACAGCCGGCGGGCGCAGTGAGCGAGATGAACGGTAACGAAGCGGAAGGATGTCAACCGATGAAGACGATCATTCTTGGAAGTGCGGCCGCGCTGCTGTTGTCGACGGCGGCCTTTGCACAGGTGCCCGTGACGGATGGCGCCAACACGGCGGTCAACGAGAAGATCAAGGCGCTGACGTCGCAGATCCAGTCGGACACGACCATCATCAAGGACAACACGACGCGGACGCTGCAGGCGATCACCGGCGACAGGACACAGGATGCCAGCAAGTTCTCGTCGCTGGCGACCGGCGGCGGATTTACGATGAGCCAGGCACCGGATTTTGGCGCGATCCTGCAGGGAAATCAGGCATCGTTCGGCGGGATTGGCGGGCAGTTTCAAAACATGGCGGCCCAGGTCATCAATGGCCTGAACCTCGTCAAGATGGTGAAGGACGCGGTGACCGGCGGCGAGCTCACCGGTGCGAACCAGGCCTACAATCAGGGGGTCCAGACGGTGACGGCCCTGACCGCGATGACGGACGCCATGAACGCCGCGTCGAAGAAGCGTACAGACGCTTTCACCGGTGCCGCCGGCGAGATTGGCAGCGCCCCGGATATGAAGGGCGCGCTGGAGCAGAACACGCAGATGGTGTTGCAGGGGAACCAGACCGCCAACGAAGCGGTCGGCGCCTTGAACAGCGCCGTCGTGCTGGAATCGCAGCGGTACAAGGCAGCCCTCTCCGAGCAATCGCAATTCCTGAAGACCTTCGCAGCGGGGGCAGTGCGCAGACGCAACGGCCAGCAGCAGGACGGCCAGTCCGTCAGGGAGCAGCTCGAACAGTTCGAAGCGCAGTCGCAGTGAAGCCGCCCTGTTCCATCCCGTTGCTGGCCTGCCTCATCGCTCTTGCCGGCTGCGCCGGCCATAAGGAGCGTTTGGCGAAGTGCTCGGCTGACGAGAATCCGGTTGGCGAACTTGCGTATGCTCGAGATCCCGGACGCTGGGATGCCGGCGGGATTCTCGTCCAGCAGTTGACCGATGAATGTGGCCCCATGCGGCCGGTGAACCAGTTCTGATCGGAGCGTTGCCAGATGGATCCGCGGGACGGGCTCACCAATTTCTATGGAACCGCGCTCACCTATTTCGACAAGATCAACCAGGATACGATCGAGCGGGCTTGGGGGCTGTTTGCCGAAAACAAGGGACTGGTCACCTCCCTTCTGGCCCTGTTCCTCATCATCTATTTTCTGTGGGGAGCATTGGGCCGGACCCACATCAGCTTCCAGGACATGGCCATCACCGGCTGCAAGGTCGCCCTCGCATATGCGTTCGTTATGTCCTGGTCGGTCTTCCATGAGGAAGTGGGCAAGCTGATCCTCGAGACGCCGGAACAGCTTGGCGCAGCTCTGTCGTCGCGCATGGCGGGGATCGCCGGCGGCGCCAACATGGCGGAACAAGTCCGTCAGGTCGCCGAGAAAGTCTACGAATTCGCATCGGCGATCGCAACCGCGCAGGCCGGCGGATGGATCGGCTCGATCGTCGGTGCCTTGCTCGATCTGTTCATCGTGGGCGGCGGGTTGATCCCCATGCTCCTGGTTCTGACCGGCGTGACGCTGTTTGCAAAAATGACGGTCGCCGTGATGCTGGCGGTAGGGCCGATTGCCATTCTCTGCAATTTCTTCGGCATGACCAGATTTGTGTTCGAGGGCTGGGTCAAGGGAATCGCATTCGGAATATTCACGCTGCTTTTTTCTTACATCATTGCCGGCTTCTGCTTCGGTTTTGTGCGTTCCTATCTGGACTCCATCCAGATCGCGACGGCCACACAGGAGGAATCCTTCGGCGTGGCGGCGGGCCTGGTGCTCTACATGCTGGTTGTTGCTGCGTTCGTGGTCCGGGTGCCGTCACTGGCGCTTTCATTTGCATATGGAGCAGCGTTTTTTGGGCTCCCTGCCGCCGGCAGCGTAGGCGAGGGGCTGCGAGGCGCCAGAAACAGTGGCTCGAGAGCCGCCAATCTCGCAACGAGCCTCACCCCAGCAGGAATTTCGGGTAACGCCGTGCGCGGCACGATGGCCATGGCGGGCGACATGGGACGTGGAACTCGTGCCATGGGCCGGATGCTTGCCAGCCGCATGCGGGGCCGTTCCGGATAGTGATCCGGGACACGGTTCGCGGCGATTCCCGGGATTGTGCGGAGATGAATTCGAGTGGCATTGTTGAGGAAAAAGGCAATCGGCGAGCCTGACGGGAAAGTCTCCGGTCCTGAGGAAATCTATCAGCAGCATTTGACATGGGGGGCGCGGCAGAGGTCGCTCCTTTCCCTGCTTGCGTTCATGCTCGGTCTGGGGGCCATCGCGGGGTGGGCCGTCGCCGGCATCTCGATTTGGTCCTCGGCACAGCTGTTCCCGCTGAAATCGACCGAGGTGGTGCCGCTGATCGTCGATAAGACAACAGGCTACATGGAGACGGTGACCACGCTCGACCATGACAGGTCGGTCTCCGAACTACAGGCGGTGAGGGCAGCCTTCATCGGCAACTACGTGATCAAGCGGGAGACCTACGATCCCAGGTATCTCGCCGACACCTTCGACATGATCCAGTTGTGGTCGGACCCGAACGGGCGGGCGTTTCGCGACTATGAAGAGCTGATGAACCCAGGCAATCCGAAGTCGCCGGTCAAGAGGATCGGAGCGGAGGGAGACGTCCGGGTGAACCTCTTGTCCGTCAATCCCCTGAATAACGAGACCATGAACGTGCGCTTCGAGACGGAAGAGCGCCGCCAAGGCGGTATGGCCAAAGTCGGCCGGTGGTCGGCGACGATCCGCTATCGGCAGGGCAATCTGGAAATGAGCCAGAGGGTGCGGATGTTCAATCCGCTGGGCTTCTTGGTGACCGACTACACCAGGGTTCCGGAAATGATGCCAAGCGGGCTGCCGCAATGAGGAGAGTGGGACTGGCAGCGCTGGCGGTCCTGCTCGGCACGGCACTCGCGCACGCGGAATTGGTGGCGCAGCCAGGACGCTATGATCCTCGCATTCGCACGGTTCCCTATTCCTCGGAGCAGGTGTTCGAGGTCACCGGCACCTACGGCATGGTCACGGTGATCCTGTTCGGGACGGACGAGGAGATCACGCAGGTCGTCGCCGGCGATACGGTCTCCTGGCAGATCCTGACGTCGGCCGACCGTCGCTCGCTTACGCTGAAGCCCATGGAAAAAGAAGCCTCCACGAATATGTCGGTCATCACGACGAAGCGCACCTATTCGTTCGAGCTGCTGGTCAACGATTCCAAAAGCCAGCGGAATCAGACCTACAAGCTTCGATTTTCCTATCCTGAGGATGTCGGGATGAAGGGCATGGCGGAGCTGTGGGAGCAGGCCCAGGAGGCGCAGAAGAATCCGAACATCAAGAATATCCGCCGCGACAACGTGAACTATGACTACGGCTTCAAGGGCGATCCCGGCGCGAAACCGGTGTGGGTGTTCGACGACGGCATCAAGACCTTCATGAAGTTTTCGGGCGACACGCCGGCGATTTTTGTTGTCGACAGGAAGCGGCGCGAGTCGCTGGTCAACTACCGCCGGGAGCAGGACTACATCGTGATCGACGCGGTGTCGCGCCAATGGACGCTCCGTTTTGGGACGGAGACGGAAACCTGCCTGTTCAATCTGCGCACGGGGCCGGCCGACGAGCCGGCGCCGATCGAGGGCGTGGTCGGGCCGAAGCCGTTGGGAAAGCGAGGGGCGTATTCGAGCCGCCCTCCGGACAGGAGCATGAGGTAGGCCGATGTCTGATCCGCAATATAGCCATGGCATCGAAAACGAAGCCGCAATTGGTGGCGCGGTGCGGCGTCGCGGAATAGGCATCGGACGGCCATTGGCGCTGCTGGTGGCGCTCTTTGGCGTTGGGATTGTGCTCTACCTGGCCTTCTCGACACCGCAGGAAAAGATCGCGACGAACCAGGCAGAACCCGAGACCTTCGCCCCGGTGAGAGCACCGGAGAGCCCGGGCTTCAACACGCCGCCACCCCCGCCGCCGATCCCCACCGTGGTGGTGCCGGAGGCGCCGCCACCCCCACCGCCGCCGCCACCGGTGGAACAGGTTGAGTTGCCGCCGGTGCTGGAGAAGCCGGTCGATTGCTCGAACGGAAACAATCCGGACGACCCGAAGTGCATCGAACTCGAACGCCAGCAGAAGTTGCTCGAGCGCGTGAAGGCGAATGCAATGGTCTACGACCAGTCGCGTGGCCAACAGGGCACGGATATGGCGCAGGCATCCACGCAGCTGGGTGGTGATGCACAAGGGCTGGCCGGCCTGAATGGCGGCGAAGATTTCTCCGCACAGGGCGGCGCGAGCGTTAGCGGCCGCGACGGCACGGGAGGAGATGCCAACAGGGCTTTCCTGGCGGCGATGGGCAACCAGGACGTCACGGTTTCGCGGGCGGTGAAAAACAATCGCACCGACGCCTGGATCGCGCAGGGCACAATGATCAGGGGAACGCTGGAAACCGCGATCAACTCGGACCTCGCCGGCATGGCGAAGGCAAGCGTGCGAGACGACGTCTACTCTTTCGACGGCCGCCGCATCCTGATTCCGGCCGGATCGAGCCTGATCGGCGACTACAAGGCCGACATTCAGCAGGGCCAGGAGCGGGTTTTCATCGTCTGGACGCGCATGATCCGCGGCGACGGCGTTTCGGTCCAGCTCGGTTCGTTCGGAACGGACCGGCTCGGCCGGTCCGGCATAACAGGGAAGGTCGACCGGAAATATTGGGAGCGCTTCGGCCCGCCGGCGCTGCTCACGATGATCGGCGGGGCGGCGCAATATGTGGCGACGCTCGGAAATCCCGATCGCAACAACGACATCACGATCGTCAATCCGGATGGCTCGGTGACGCGGATACCGCAAAGCAGCACGCAAACACCGGAAGAGCAGGCTCGTGGCATTGCGGCGCAGACGATCGCAGCCGGCATCCAGCAGATGGCCGCTGAGGCTTTCGGCAATACCAAGGATATCAGGCCGACGATCCATATCGACCAGGGGTCGGACATCAACGTCTTCGTCACGCGTGATCTCGATTTCTCCGATTTGTACCCAGACCCGGTCGTTGAAGAGTTCGAGCGGTTGAAAAGGTCGAAGCGGGTAGGCAAGTAGCGATGGATTCTGCCAACGATACGCGCGTAGACGCACTGCTCGACAAGAAGGTGGTGACTCCGCTTAAGAAGGTCGATGCAGCAACCAGCCGAAGGGACATCGATCTTCATTGGCTCGGCGAGGCGCTGAAGCCGATCAGGCCATACCTCGATGATCCCGAGGTGGTCGAAATCTCCTGCCAGAAGCCGGGGGAGCTGTGGCTGGAAAAAGGCGGCAGCCTGGTGATGCAGAAGATCGAGGAACCGGCCCTCACCGAACATTCGGTCGAGAACATGGCCGTACGGTCCGCTGCTTTGACGGCCCAGGTGATCAATCGCGAAAACCCGTTGCTCTCGGCCGTCCTGACGGGCGGCGAACGCGTCCAGTTCGTGCTTCATCCGACTTCCGCCACAGGCCATGCGTTTTCGATCCGCAAGCAGTTCATCCGGCGGCTGTCGCTGGAGGACTACGAGAAGCGCGGCGCCTTCGATCATGTGAAGGTGACGGGAGACGACGATATGGACGAGGTCGACCGGCAATTGTCGGCCTTGCTGCGCAGCAGGCAGGTGCGGCAGTTCCTGGAGCTCGCGGCCTCGGAGCATCGCTCCATGCTGGTGTCGGGCGGCACGTCCTCGGGAAAGACGACGTTCCTGAACACGATGCTGACGGCCATTCCCATGCACGAGCGCTTCGTCCTGATGGAGGACACGCGCGAGTTGGAGCCTCGGCAGGAAAACGTGGTGTCGCTTCTGGTCTCGAAAGGAGACCAGGGCGAGGCGAAGGTATCGATGGCAGACTTGCTGGCGACGGCGCTACGCCTGCGCCCGGACAGGATATTTATGGGCGAGCTGCGCGGCCCGGAAGCTTTCGACTTCCTCAACGCGATCAATACGGGCCATCCCGGCTCCATGACCACGATCCACGCGAATTCGCCGCATCAGGCGTTCAACCGTTTGTCGACCTTGATCGTGAACGCCGGCGTGCGGATGGAGCGGGATGACATCCTCAAATACATCCGCTCGATCATCCCGATCGTGGTGCAGCTGCGCAAGGGCGACGAAACGGTCAGCCGGGGGGTGAGCGAGATCTATTTTCGGGACGAGGTCAACGAAGATGGCGAAAAGGTTCACAGCCAGGTCTTTTGACGACGCGCCTCGGCACGCGGCGGACCACACCGCACACGAGGCGCAGTGGCAGGTCAAGACGACGCGGCAGGCAGCGAATGACGGGCCGGTCAGGTTCTCCGACGACAGCGGGTTGCTGCAGGACCCCTTCGAGATCGATGCGGCGACGTTGCGCGCCGCTATGGACGAGGTGCCGCGATCGAAACGGCCGACGGCGCTGCGGCGATTTTCGTTTCTGACCTTTCCGGTTGTCATCGTGGTCGCAGGGCTGATGTGGCTCACGACATTCGTTTTCATCTACGACCTGTACTCGACGTCGTTCGGCCAGGCGTCGTTCATCGACTATCTGAGCCGCGCGCCGATCATGGATGGGGCGAGGCAGACCATGGTGATCGTGTTCACGCGCAACACGATCGGGCTGTCGCTGCTCGCCCTCCTTGTCGCGTTTCCGTTCATCTATGTCTGGCTGACCTGGTGGATGTTGAAGGGCGGCCGGTCGCTGTCGCGCCTGATCCTCTACCTGTTGCATGTCCGGTCGATCTTCAGTCTGCTGGCAACGTCCGGCCTGGTGTTCGCGGCCTGTTGGGCGGGTGTCGTCGTCTACGGCGTGGCCTTCTACCTGATCGCCACCAATGGCCTGACGCTGGACGCCGTCGCGAATTACTACGGCAACGCGCTGACCGCCATGTACCAGGCGCCCTTCGGCGGCACCAATGCCGCCGGCCAGCTCATCAAGCCGGCGAAGTTGACGGTCCTCGCCAGCCTGGGCGGATTGGCCGCGGCAGGATTTTTGATCGGATTCCCGATCGTCAGGGCGGTGATTCAGCGCGAGCGAAAGGTGTTTGGTCATTCCCGACTGGCGACGCTGCGGGATGCCGCGGACTATCGATTGCGCGAAAAGAGCGGCATCGTGCTCGGATACAAGCAGGGGATGCTGCTGCGCTCGGACAGCGATCAGCATGTCATGGTGATCGGCTCGCCGGGGCAGGGCAAGTCACGCAGCTTCGTCATGCCGACGATGATGAACTACGCCGGATCGATGTTCATCCTCGACATGAGCGGGGAGCTCTACGAGAAAACCTCCGGATACATGAAGAAGAAGGGCTACGAGGTCTACCTCATGGCGCCGGGCCAGCACGGGACGCACTGCTTCAATCCTCTCGACGTGATCAGCAAGGATCCACATCAGCGTATCACCGATCTGCAGAAGCTGGCGCAGATGCTGATGCCGGAACGACTTCGCTCGGACTCGAACGATTTCTGGGAGGAAAGCGCCAGGATCCTGCTCGTCGCGATGCTGGGCTTCGTGATCGAGTGCCCGGACACGCGCAAGTCCCTGAGCGAGCTTTATCGTATCCTCAATTCCATGTCGGACGAACGCACGGCGATCGCACAGCTTCTATCGCGGTATGGCGATCATCTGTCCGACCAGACGCGCATGCAGTTGACGAAGTTCATCGGCCGACATGAAAAGCTGGGCGAGGGGATAGCGGCCGAGATCGGCGCCAAATTCAATTTTTTGCAGAACGAGCTCATCGAGGCGATGACGTCGGTGACGACCATCCCGATCACCGAGATTCGGAAGCGCAGGATGGTCATCTACCTGCAGGCCGACTGGAACGTCATCCAGATGTACGAGCGGCTGATCTCGATTTTCGTGCAGCAGATGGCCGACAATCTGGTGCGGCTCGGCCCGCTGCGCAATGGCGAATACGAGGTTCTGATGATGCTTGACGAATTCGGCAACGGCGGCCGGCTCGACACCGTGCTGACGCTTGCGCCGCTGATCCGAAAGAATGGGGTGCGGTTCGTGTTCATCCTGCAGGACGGCGCGCAGCTGGAGCGGCTTTACCAGCGACCAGGCCAGAAGATCCTGATGGGGACGTCGACGATCAAGCTCTACATGAATTTCCAGAATGTCGAGGACGCGCAGGCCGTGTCCCAGATTGCCGGCGTCGACACAAAGCTGATGCCGCAGCCGTCGTACTCGTACCGCCATGGCCGCCGGGACCGTGGCGGGTCCATGATGCCGATGCGCGTGGAATTGCTGCCGGTTCACGCCCTGATGCAGATGAAGCCGGAAGAGGCGATCCTGCAGGTGACCGGCATGCCGATCATGCGCATCATGAAACTCGATTCCGGTGGCGAGCGCCAGTTCCGGGCGATGGACAGATATCAGGAAATCCGCAAGCCACAGATCCAGCCGAGGGCCTGGACTCTCGATGACGAGGAGAAGTTGGAAGCCGAGCCCACAGCATTTAAAGGCGTGACAACGCGTCAGATGCTTTATCCGGACGCTCGGGTCGTACAGCGGCGGGTTGCTGCGTTGAAAGCCGGCGGCCTCACCGGCGGTGCGTTGAAAAAGCCCTCGGGGCCGCGCCCGGTCGATTTTCTGTGGCAGGATGTCGGCGGCCAGCGGCATGTCTTCTTCTCATCGCTCGACGAGCTGACGATCCGGCTGAATCTCGATGCGACGCGCGTTCCGGGCATAACGCCAGGGGAGGCGCCGCAGCAATCGGAGGATCGGGCGGAAGACACGGCAACCAGGCAACGGTGGCACGCCGGAAACGGAAGCGGCGCGGACGAGAAGAGGGATGCCGATCGGAAGCGCCCACGCATGGACGACGCCGATCTTCCGGATGTTGATATGGGCGATCTCATGGCGACAGATCGAGCCGACGATGATGAGCTCGAGGTCAATGTGCAGGCGTTGCTGAAAGAGAGTTACGTCCCACCCACGCACCACGATCGGTCGGCATCATTGTCTCGAAAGGACGTGACGAGGCACGAGGCGAACGTTGTGCGCTCACCGATCCTGAAGCGGCAGGATGTGAGCAGCCAGTTCGGTAAGATGAACGCGGCGTTGCATGCAATGCTCGACGAGAGCGCCAAGGGCGTCGAAAATATCGATGCGCTCGCCCTGAATGCCGGTCTCGAGTCGATGTGGCGGGCAACGATCGACCGGATGGAAAGCGAGGAGACAAAGGAGCTTGTTCGCGGCCATGCCGCATTGGTGATGGATCCAATCGGGGAAGGGGGGTAAATGAGCCGTATGGATTCGTGGTTGAATCCGAAGCGACGCACATCTGGCGAACGGCCGACATTAGAGATTCGTTGCAGGTCTTGCATTTCCGGCAAGATGCCCTAAATATCTCGGCAGATTGCCGGAGATTGGATATGGGCACCTCTGTCGCACTCATTGACGATGTAGCACGCAAACTCGGCGGCGCCGCGGTGCTGGGAGCCGATGTCCGATCGCAGGCGGACCTTGCGATGATGGTGCGCCGGCGGCTTCCGCTTGCGACGCTGAAGGGCCTGTCTCTCGCCGGGCTCAGTGAACAAGAGATCGAGCGCTTCGTCATTCCGCAACGCACGCGCCGGCATCGCGCGGAGAAGAACGAGCCCCTGACCGTCGACGAATCCGACCGGGCCGTGCGGCTCGCCCGTATACAGTCGCTCGCGGAGGAGACCTTTGGAGATCCCGCGAAGGCGAACCGTTGGCTGCGCAAGGAACTGGCGGAATTAGGCGGCGAAACCCCGCTGACGGTGGCACAAACTGAGGCAGGCACGCGGGTCATTGAAACCATCCTCGGCAAGATCGCTTGGGGTGCTGCCGCCTAATGCAGCTCTGGCGGCTTTCCAGCCGGCAATTCGCAGACGCCATGGATGGCGGGTACGGATTGTTGTTCAACGGACGCTGGAACACCGTCGGCCGTCCGGTGACCTATACGGCCACGTCGCCGTCCCTTTGCGTCCTTGAAAAGCTTGTCCACGTCGAGGATCCGGCACTGCTGCCGGCGCTTGCCATGGTCCTCTATGACGTTTCCGACGAGACGCCGCTCACGCAACGGGCCTTGTCCGACCTGCCCGCTGACTGGCGCCGCAGGGAAGCCGACACCCAGCGGATGGGAGACGAGTGGCTGGCCGGGCTTGAACACGCGCTTCTGTTTGTCCCGTCGGCGATCGTGCCGGTGGCTGGCAGCCCGGACTGGAACGTTATTGTCAACCATCGCCATCCCGCGGCTGCGGCAATCAGAATTGAGCGGATCGAACCGTTTGATCTGGACGGTCGATTGCTCGGGTGAGAGGGAACTATTAAAGCTGGCGCGGCCTTCTGCCAGCACGGCCTCAATGGGGCCGACTCCAGACAGTCCGGTCATGGTGAAATCCGGCGGTAAGCGGCCATTCTCCATCCGGCTTTAAATGCGGTCGTTAGTGGTTCTACAATTCACGGTCGACTGTGCGGATTGGATTCGAACTTTTCCGTTCGCAGGCGCATCCTTGGGCTATGGGTCATGAACCTCGTATCAGCCCGACCGACGCCGAGCTTGTCATCGCCGCCCAAGCCGGCGACAGCGGTTGCCTCGGCTTGTTGCTGGAGCGTCATCGCGGGCGGCTCCATGCGGCCGCGCTGCGGGTGCTCGGCTATGGCCCGGAGGCGGAGGACGCCGTCCATGACACATTCCTGATCGCGCTCAGGCACATCGGAGATCTCAAGGAGCCGCAGGCGGTCGTCGGCTGGCTCCACATGGTGCTGCACCGTTGCTGCCTGCGGCAATTGCGTCGACGGCGAGGCGAGGTGCTTGTCGCGGAGGTTCCCGACCGCCCCGATGAAGGGGCGAATATCGAGGAGCGGCTTGAGAAAGCAGCGCTTCGCGAATGGATCTGGGACGCCGTGCGCAAGCTTCCCGAGCCGCTGCGGGTCGCGGCCATGCTGCGCTACTTCGGTAGCTATCAGTCCTACGAGGAGTTGGCCGCCATCCTCGCGGTCCCGATCGGCACCGTCCGCAGCCGGCTCTCGGAGGCCAAGCGCAAGCTGGCCGAGATACTGCTCGAGACAGCAGGCCTTATAGATTCCGATGCTAGGTTGCAGTCACACGAACACCAGCGCTTCTATTTTGAGATGTTCGATCGTCTCAATCGGCACGGCGAGCGCGACCGCTTCCTCGGCCATTTCGCGGAGAACCTTCACCTCGTCCGCGGAGCAGGGATGCCGACGGTGGGCCGTTCTCACCTTGCCTACGAGATCGATTCCGACACCGAGGCTGGCGTTCGACTCGAACCGCGGCGCGTTCTCAGTGCCGGCAGGATCACCGTGATCGAGGGAGCGTTTCTCAATCCGCCTGAAGACCCGTTCCATTGCCCGCCTGGCGTTGCGCTGGTGGTCTTCCACCAGCACGGCGTCGCGCAGCACCTTCATCTTCACCTTTCATCGCGGCCGCCCAGCCTCGAAGACGACTGATCGAACTTTCTCTTCCGCCGGCGCCTCCTTTGAGTACGCGGCCATCAACATGGCGCGAGTAGTTTCATCATAGGAGTGAGATGATGTTCAGTGCCGTAGTCCCTGGTTTCGTTACCAATGCAATCCTCGCGCAATCCGTCGGGTTGCGGTCTTTCTTCCCCAGCGCATTCGCCTTGGCGGCAATGCTTGCGGCGCTGCCGATCTCTAGCTCCGCCTCGGCCGGTCAGGCCGAGGTCGATGCCACCTTTCAGGATGTCGAGGCGACGCTCGGCTCGGTGCCAACGTTCCTCCACCAAGTGTCCAAGACGGCACTTCCAGGCGCCTGGGCTGAGGTGAAGGCGCTGCAGTTCTCGGGCGAGACCACTCTGCCGGCGAAGGTCAAGGCGCTGATCTCGCTCGCGGTCTCGGCGCAAATCCCGTGCAGCTATTGCGTCTGGGAAGACACAGAGAGCGCCAGGCAGGCAGGCGCGACGGAGGACGAGATCGAGGAGGCGGTCGCCATCGCCGCGTCGACGCGTCACTGGAGCACCATCTTCAACGGCATGCAGGTCGATTTCGAGACCTTCAAGAAGGATCTTGGCGGCGACGCGCAGGCCGCCGCGCCGGCGAAATAGATGGGCCCGTCGACATTGCTCGTCCCCGGCGCCCCGCCCCCCAACGCCGCGTCTGAGAACTCCATCATCGAAAGGAGAGAAGAATGCCTATCGTCCTCGGAGAAGCTGTCAGCACCGTCAAGGACATCGTATCGGTGCTGAAGAAGCACGGCGATGCGGTGCGGGGCACGTACCGTGCGCGCTACCGATACGATCCCCAATCGAACAATCCTTACACCACCCCGCTCGTAGAACGGCCTGAAAGCCTCAAGGACAACCCACCCGACGTCATCTATCCCTGGGAGCAGATATTCGCCGCCGCGGCTGTCTGTGCCGGCTCGGACTATCCGATGCTGGCGGCGCATGGAGGGATCGACCTGCGTTCGATCGAATTCGTGGCGGAAGGCGTGTTCGACCCGCGCGGCGAGTTCGACGGCTTCGACGGGCTCGAAGCACCGATGGATGCCCGGCACTGCTTTGTGTCCCTGCACCTCGCCGCGACTGTGGGCTCCTCCGCGCCGCGTACCGACCTCGAGAGACTCCACGAGCGCGCCATTTCCCACAACATGGTGCTCGGCGCACTGAGGGGAATCCCCATGACCAGCGAATTGATCGTTCGGCAAGCGTAGAGACGCGGATCGAAGAGCCGGCAAGTCCTTGCGAGACCAAAACCCTAGCTGCCATGGGTGCTCTGCTGAATGGTTGGCGACATTCCACCTTCGTTCCGGCGCCTGCGGATTGCCTCGGCGACGAAGATGCGCGACAGCGCGTGATAGAGCGGCTCGTGCGAGATCATGCGGGCCGTGCCGTAGCCGAGCATCGAGGCGACCATCAAAGCGATGACATTGTCGTGGTTGCCGGTCATTTCGAGAATGATGACGAAGGCGGTCATCGGCGCCTGGACCACGCCGGCGAAATAGCCGGTCATGCCGAGCAGTGCCGCGACGCCGGTGCTGCCGCCGAAGATCAGGCCGAGCGACGAACCGACGCCGGCCCCCACCGCCAATGACGGCGCGAACAGGCCGCCGGGTATGCCGGAAACCGTCGACAGCACGCCGGCCGCCAGCTTCTCCACGAAGAAGAGCCAGGGCAGCGGCGTGCCCTCAATCGCGCCGCGCGCCTGCACGTAGCCCGTGCCGAAGGTCAGGCCGCCGGACGCGAGGCCGATGAGCGCCACGCCGAGGCCGCATAGCCCGGCTACCATCAGGGTGCGCGGCAAGGGCTGCAACGCATTCCAGCGCCTTATCCGGCGGGTTCCTTTCAGCACCAGCAGGGAGAATACCGCGCCCAGCGCGCCGCCGATGATGCCACAGGCTAGGATCAGCGGCGTGTCGGCGACGAACGACACGGTGCCCTTCGCGACGCCGAAATAGGGGTCAGAACAAGAATTGCCCGAAATCGTACGCTAAGGCCGAACGGAGCGGGAACGGCTCACAGGACGCATCTCGAATAGGGCGTCAATGATGGGGCATTCAGGAACCTGGTTGCCGGTGCATTGCGCCGCCATATCCGACATAACCCGCTCCAGACGCCGCAGATCGGCGATTTTCTGACGGATATCCTTTAAATGTTCGATAGCGAGCGCGTGAACCTCCTGGCAGGTGTAGGCGTGGCCGTCGACAAGTTGCAATAGCCCACGCAGTTCGTCGAGATTGAACCCGAGTTCACGGCCGCGGCGCACGAAATGCAGGCGCCTTGCGTGATTGTTGCCGTAGACGCGATAGCCGGCGGCACTGCGCGCGGGTTTCGGCATGACGCCGATCTTCTCGTAATAGCGGATGGTCTCGATGTTGACGCCGCTGCGTTCGGACAACACGCCGATCGAAAATTCCTCAGTCTGTTTCATCACATAGCTCGCACAAGTCTGTGAAATTTTCCTGCTTGACCCTGTAGTCGCTACAGGCACTAGGGTCACCATAGATTAATTGCGGGAGCATGTGAACGATGACGCAGAACGATACCCAGATGGTGGCGATTACAGCGGAAGAACCGGCCAAAAATCATTTTGATGGGGCGGCGCTCCTCTCGATTGGCGGCATCGTGGCGGCACTGGGAGCGGCAACCTGTTGCGTGGTGCCCTTTGCCTTGTTCTTCGCCGGCATCAGCGGTGCGTGGATCGGCAATCTGACCGCGTTCGAGCCCTATCAGCCCGTGTTCGTCACGATCGCACTCGCCTGCCTCGGCTACGGCTTCTATCTCGTCTACCGCAAGCCGAGGGTGACTGAATGCGTTGAGGGTTCTTACTGCGCGCGTCCGTCGTCCCATCGCAACGCCAAGATCGGCCTTTGGATCGCAACTGTTCTGATCATCGTCGCCATGGGCTTTCCTCACGCTGTGCGCCTCTTCCTCACGGCCTAATCTCAAGGAGTTCCCGATGAAAACCCTCCCCCTCCTAGCCCTGTCTGTATTCCTGCTGACGAGCAGTCAGGTCTTCGCCGCCGAACAGGCGGTGACGCTGAATGTCGCCAACGCCACCTGCGAACTTTGCGGTCCGATCGTAAAGCGGGCGCTCAGCAACGTGTCGGGGGTGCTTGCGGTTGACGTGTTGGAGGCGACGGGCGCGGCGATCGCCAAGGTGCGTTTTGACGACAGTCGGACGAATATTGCCGCGTTGATCACCGCAACCACCAATGCCGGCTATCCCTCCAAGGTTTCGCAGTAGAGAGGGGCAGCATGACGGACGGAAGGTTTATCGGCCTAGGCGGCGTTGGGCTTCTCGCCGTCATCTGCTGCGCCGCCCCATTTCTTTTGGTTGCTGCCGGCTCACTCGGGGTTTCGGCATGGCTCGCAGCAGCCGGCTATGTGGTGATCCCGATCGCTCTCGCTGCCATTGGGCTGGCGGCATTTTATCTTTATCGGCGCCGCCATTCCGGCGCGGCGGAGCCGCTTGACGCAGATCAGCGACAGAAAACAAGGATTGATTGAATGTGTGAAGCTTGCGAAGCTACAACTTCCAACAAAGGCAACGGCCGCTATGACCTTGTGGTCATCGGAGCTGGGTCAGCCGGGTTTTCCGCTGCGATCACGGCCGCCGAACAGGGCGCGCAAGTGGCTTTGGTCGGGCATGGCACAATCGGTGGCACCTGTGTCAATATCGGCTGTGTTCCCTCGAAAGCTCTGATCCGGGCCACGGAAGCTGTTCGCCACGCCAATGATGCGGCAGCCCGCTTCGATGGCCTTGAAAGCAGCGCGCGCGTGGTCGATTGGGCCGCTCAGATCGCCCAGAAAGACGCCTTGGTTGCCGGTCTTCGGCGGGCGAAATACGCCGATCTGCTGCCGGAATATAACAATGTGGTCTACCGCGAAGGGCAGGCCCGCCTCGTTGACGGTGGCGTCGAGGTTGCGGGCCAGCGCCTCGCCTCCGAACGGATCATCATCGCCACCGGAGCAAGGCCGGCGCTGTCGGAAATTCCGGGAATTTCCGACGTGTCGCCGCTCGATAGCACGACGGCGCTCGCCCTGACCGAACTGCCGCGTTCGATGATCGTGCTTGGCGGCGGCTATATTGGCGCGGAGCTTGCCCAGACTTTCGCACGCGCCGGTGTCACGGTGACGCTCGTTTACCGCAGCCGGCTTCTGCCGGAGGCTGAACCTGAAATCGGATCAGCGCTTGCCACCTACCTGTCAGATGAGGGCATCAGGATCGTCGGCGGGATCGCCTACGAATCCGCCCGAAGGACCGATGACGGCGGTGTAGCGCTTACGATCACGCGGGGCGGCCGTCAGGAAACCCTGACGGCCGAGCGGATTCTCGTGGCGACGGGACGCCGCCCGAACACCGAAACCCTTGGGTTGGCTGAGGCGGGTGTTGCCGCGACGCCGACCGGCGCCATCATCGTTGATGACCACATGCGCACGTCAAAGGTCGGCGTCTATGCCGCTGGAGACGTGACCGGAAAAGATCAGTTCGTCTATATGGCCGCCTATGGCGCAAAGCTCGCCGCCAAGAACGCATTGAACGGCGATGGCCTGCGTTACGACAACACCACGGTGCCCGCTGTCGTGTTCACAGACCCGCAGGTAGCGAGCGTCGGCATGACCGAAATGCAGGCGCGTGCCGCCGGACACTCGGTTCGTACCTCCATCCTCCCGCTCGACAACGTGCCGCGGGCGCTCGCGGCACGCGACACGCGCGGCCTGATCAAGCTGGTGGCGGATGGGGCGACACGAAGGTTGCTCGGCGCGCACATTCTCGCGCCGGAAGGTGCTGACAGCATTCAGACAGCGGCACTGGCCATCCGCGGCGGCCTGACGATCGACGATTTGTCCGAGATGATCTTCCCATATCTGACGACCGTCGAGGGGCTGAAGCTCGCGGCTCTGTCGTTTGGCAAGGACTTGGCCAAACTTTCATGTTGCGCCGGTTGAGGTGGTTCGCGGCTATGACAAGCGTCATAGATTTTCCGTTTCCTTGTCGTTTGCTCTGTTCGGCGGGGCCTGATCGCCCGGCGTCTAACGCCCGTGGATGGCTATCGCATCCATACCCTTGAGGGGGTGACGCGTGCCCGTTTCTTCCGCCAAGCGTAGGTGCTGGGCTTCGCATTGTTTCATCGCGCGCGATTGGAGATCGCCTGGATTTGCGGGCAGATCTGCACCGATTGCGCGGATGATGCGCACGCGTCCGTTATGAAGCGCCCCCACTTCGAGTGCAAACGATAGAACGAATTATTGAGACTATCGTATTCGCAGCGATCCTATACTTTCATCGTGCGGCACTCTTTTGTGCTAGCTGGATTCGAGCGATGCGAATATTCTTAGGTTGACGCTTGGCTTCTTGCCCTACTTGTTAAAGACAGTAAGCCCGTACTGCGCTGATCGATCATCGGATGGCATGGTTGTATCGCCGGGCGTTCGAGGACGTTTGGGCGCATTCTGCGAGTGCTCTCATCGCTACGGACTCGGTGCGGTCTTCACGAATCTGTGATCGACCCGCGATCCGCGACCCGAACCCTTTTGCCGATCCGGCTCCTCTATGAAGCATCGGGAACGTTTCGAGGTGTCTGGAGGGCGTCACGGAAACCGAGTCCCGACTGGAGGCGAAAGATGGAAAACCGCTTTGTTCTAATCGATGCCGCCCGGCAAGGCGATCGGGCAGCTCTGGAGCGTCTCCTTGCCGTAAGTCAACCCGATATCCGGCGCTATGCGCAATCGCAGTGTGCCGGCACGAGCGACGCGGACGATGCGGTGCAGGAAACGCTCTGGCTCGTCTACCAGCGTATCGGCGCCCTCAGGACAGTCACTTCCTTTTCCGCCTGGGTGTTCGCGATCGTGCGGCGCGAGTGCAATCACCTGTGGCGCAAAATGCATGGTCAGACCGAACTGCCGTCGGATGATCATCCTGCCTTCATCGACCGGCCTGAACTGGAGCTGCGCGCGGACCTGATCGCGGCCATTCATTCGCTGCCAGACAGGTATCGCGAGGCGATCCTGCTGCGCGACGTCCAGGAATATTCGATTGGCGAGATCGCGACCGAGCTCCGGCTGACGCGCGAGGCCGTCAAGAGCCGCATTCACCGCGCCCGCCTGATGATCCGCGAATATCTCGAGGATTAGCCCGAACAGGGACCGCTGCCGGGTTCGCTCCCGAGACGAGGCAACTGAAGAAAGGATACCGTCATGAATATCTATGTTCGTTCAATGATCGCCGGCTTCACGGCAACCGTCATACTCTCACTGCTCATGATGATGAAGGCCGCGATGGGTGTGATGCCTCAGCTCAACCCGATCGCCATGTTGAGCGGCATGGCCCAGGGTACGTTAGGAATGGGTGGCGTCGGCGTTGGCTGGTTGATGCACTTCCTTATCGGCACGGTGCTCTGGGGCATCCTGTTCGCTGTTTTCTATGACCGGCTGCCGGGTTCGGGAGCCGTCACCAAGGGCATGTCCTTCGGGGTGCTCGCCTGGCTGTTGATGATGATCCTGGTGATGCCGATGGCCGGCGCCGGCTTCTTCGGCATGGGGCTTGGGATGATGGCGCCCGTCATGACGCTCATCCTGCACCTCGTCTGGGGCGCCGTGCTCGGCTTCGTTTTCAGCCGCCTGCCGACTGAGACGGCTCTTCCGGCCTGATAACAAAAAGAGGGACGGGAGGACCTTGCATGAACCGCCTGTCGAGAGGATTGGGGTCTCTGCTCGCGCGTTACCTGAACGCGCGAGCCAGCGGTCCCTATCCTCATCCGCCGACAGATCTTGAGGCAATGAGCCAGCTCCTCCAGCCGGCCGACGTCGTGCTGATGGAAGGGAACCGCCGCATCAGCGGCGCGATCAAATACCTAACCCAGTCGACCTGGTCCCATGCGGCGCTCTATGTCGGCGAGAGCGGTGTTGTCGATGACAAGGGGCGCATCTGCAGGCTGGTCGAGGCAGACACCGAGCATGGCGTGCGCGCGTTTGCCCTGGAAGAGCTGGAAGGCCTTCATCTGCGCATTTGTCGGCCGGTCGGGCTCTCGCCCGAGGATGCCCGCTGTGTAATTGATTACGTCCTGGCGCGGCTTGGCGACCGCTACGACCTGAAGAATGTTTTCGATCTCGTGCGCTATCTGTTGCCGACACCTCCAGTGCCCACGCCCTGGCGGCGGCGGATGCTGGCGCTGGGCAGCGGCGATCCCACGCGAGCGATCTGCTCGACACTGATCGCGCAGGCCTTTCAGTCCGTGGGCTTTCCGATCCTGCCCGTCATCGACACCGAGGTGATGGATGCTCCCGACTGCCGGGACTGTCTGCGCGAGATCTATCACATCCGTCACCACAGCCTGTTCGTGCCGCGGGATTTCGATGTCTCGCCCTACTTTGCGGTGATCAAGCCGAGTCTGGGCTACGTCGTCGACTATCGCGCGTTGGCCTGGGCCGGGCCCGAGCATGCAGCAACCAGCAACAGGCCAAAGACTGTCTCCCTCGGGGCGAGTCCCCCATGACTCGGGGGCTTGGACATGATAGGCGCCTCGCAGAGCTCATGCGGGCGGCTCAGGACGGCGATCGGTCCGCTTATGCGGCATTGCTTCATGCAATCACGCCCGTTGTGCGCAAGCTTGTGCTTCGGCAAATCGCTGCCTTCCGACGGCAGGAAGCAGAAGACATCGTGCAGGATGTCCTCATCTCCCTTCATGTTGCTCGCGCGGCCTATGATCCGGAGCGGCCTTTTCTTCCCTGGTTGCTGGGCATAGCACGCATCCGAATATCCGACGCAACGCGGCGCAACGCCCGCCGGGCAGCCCGCGAGGTGATTGTCGCCGACGTCCCGGAAACCTTTTGTGATGCCGATGCGAATATATCAGGAGACGATTATCGAGACCCTGAGGCACTACACCAGGCAATTCAGAGTTTACCCGACGGACAACGTCGGGCCATTGAGCTTTTGAAGCTGCGTGAAATGTCGCTCAAGGAGGCCGCGACGGCGACCGGCATGAGCATTAGCGCGCTCAAGGTCGCCACGCACAGAGGAGTGGCAGCGTTACGGCAGCTATTAAGCCAAGAGGCTTGAACGTGGAAACGGACGAGCTGATCAACCTTCTGGCGAGAAACGCACATCCGATCCGGAGCCTGCCGCCGCCCTGGCGGCGTTCCGTGAATTGGCTGGCGATAGCTTTGCCGGCCGTTGCGGTCGTGACTGTAGCGCAAGTTCCGCAAGCCGATCTAGCCGTAAAGCTCGCCGATTTTCATTTCCTGGCAGAGCAAGCAGTTGTGCTCGCATCTGCAATAACGGCCGCTGCTGCCGCCTTTGTCATGGTCATCCCGGGCCGGGACCGAAGAATGGCCCTGCTGCCATTGGCCCCCGCTGCCGTTTGGCTGGGGAGCCTTGGACAAGATGGGCTCGCGGCTTGGCTGAAAGGCCTGGACGCCTCCCGGCTGACCGACGACTGGGGTTACTTTCCAGACATCATCATAGCCGGAGCCATCCCGGCATTGATCATGGTGGTGATGCTGCGCCGCGGTGTGCCCTTGGCGCCGCGCATGACGATGTTGCTCGGTGTCTTCGCTTCCGCCGCCCTCGGAAGCGTAGGATCGCGGCTGGTTGACCCGCAAGACGCTGGCCTTGTGGCCTCGGCCTGGCAGCTCGGAAGCGTGCTGCTGCTCTCCGTGCTCGCTGGCTGGAGTGGCGGCGTGCTTCTCCAGTGATGTTGCGGGCGCACCCGTCCGATCGCGCACCTGCGCTCTTCATTGCTCAAGCTCCGTAACCTTTATGCCGGTCCGGGCGAATTAAACAAAAGCAAGCCTTGATGACTTGCTGGCATGGCGGTCGCCAGGGCCGTCTCGATTAATTGGAGGAAGTTATGTCCAACCGCGTGCTGTCTGCCGTCGTCGCCACCGCGTTTGCCGCTGCCATCGGCTCTCTTGCCGCCGCTCCTGCCGGCGCCGCCACCAAGGCGGAGATGGAAAAGATGATGAAGGAGAACCAGGCCAAGACCATGAAGGCGATGAAAACTGGCAAGTTCGAGCAGTGCTACGGCGTCGCTCTGAAGGGCCAGAACGATTGCTTCGCGGGTGCTGGCACCACCTGTGCCGGAACGAGCACGGTCAATTATCAAGGAAACGCGTTCAAGCTCGTCGCCAAGGGCTCGTGCACGACAATGAGCACACCGAATGGCCATGGCAGCCTGACGCCGATCAAGTCCTGATACGATCCAAGCCCGGAGCGGACCGCATCGTCCGCTCCGGAAGCTTCCCAGAAAAGTAGAAGGTGGAGGCGTGACATGGCCTGCAGAAACGAAAATGCCCGGGTGTTCGGGAGCGGCCGAATTCCTGCGCGTGCCGGAGTTGGCCTCAAGCCTGAACATTACCGCACGATCCTCGAGACCGCCCCCGATATTGGCTTCTTCGAGGTGCACGCCGAGAATTACATGGGTGCTGGCGGCCCGCCGCACCGTTATCTCACCGAAATCCGAGAGCGTTACCCGCTGTCGCTGCACGGGGTGGGGCTTTCCATCGGCGCCGACCGACCGCTCGATCGCAGCCATTTGAACCGGCTGAAGGGGCTTATCGAGCGTTATGAGCCTGGGCTGTTTTCCGAGCACCTTGCCTGGTCGACGCACGACACGGCGTATTTCGACGACCTCCTGCCGGTGCCCTATACGGAGCAGTCGCTTTCGCGTGTCGTTTCCCATATCGACGAAGTACAGGACACGCTCGGGCGGCAGATGTTGCTGGAAAACCCGTCGACCTATCTCGCCTTTGCCGAAAGCACCTATCTGGAGACCGACTTCATCGCCGAGATCGTGCGGCAAACCGGCTGCGGGCTCCTGCTCGACGTCAACAATGTCCATGTCGCATCGACCAATCAGCAATGGGACCCGATCAGCTACATCGATGACTATCCGCTTGGCTCCGTGCAGGAGATTCATCTGGGAGGCCATACGCCTGAAGCGGACGAGAAAGGGCGGCCGCTGCTGATCGACACGCATGACCGCCCGGTCGACGCCATCGTCTGGGATCTTTACGAACACACGATCGGACGCCTCGGCCCGGTTCCGACCTTGATCGAATGGGACGCAAACGTGCCGACATGGCCTGAGCTCAAGGCTGAAGCGGAACGGGCGGAGGCAGCCATGTTTCACGCCCATCGAAAGGATCAGGCTCATGCTGTCGCTGGCTGACAGGCTGGGCGGCTTTGCCGCGGCTTTATTCGATCCCGCGCTCGCCACGCCAGCGGGACTTGTCGGACCGGACGGCCAGCCAAGCCCGAGACGGTTCGCGGTCTATCGCAACAATGTGGTGGTCGGCCTCGTTGAGGCGCTGAAAGCCAACTATCCGGCGGTCTGCCGCATCGTCGGCGAGGAATTCTTCCAGGCGATGGCGCGTGTCTTCGTGGTTTCCGAGCCGCCGACCTCGCCGATCCTTCTCGATTACGGCGCCGGATTTGCCGACTTCATTTGGGGCTTCGAGCCGGTCGCGGATCTGCCGTACCTGGCCGACGTCGCCCGGCTCGAACGCGCTTGGCTCGAAGCCTACCATGCGCCGGAGGCAAGTCCGCTGAGGCCGGAAGCGCTGGCCGCCATCCCGGGTGACGAGGTGGCCGGCCTCACATTCGGTCTCCACCCCTCGCTGCGCCTGATCTGGTCCCGGTTTCCGGTCCTCACGATCTGGCGGATGAATGTTGGCGACGGCGTGCCGGCGCCGGTGGATTTCACAACCGGCGAAGACGTGCTGCTGGTGCGCCCGGAGGCCGAGGTTGAACTTCGCGTGATGCCGCCTGGCGGCTTCGAATTCGTGAAGGCCCTGCAGCAGGGTCGGACGCTGACCGAGGCGATGAAGACGGCACTCGGCTCAGACCCGCGTTTCGATCTTTCGGGAAACATTCGCGACCTCGTTGCTGCCGGCGCGTTCGTCGACTGTCTTGCCGGCAATGAACCGGAGTTGCTGGCGCGGAGTGTCCAGCCATGAGCGAAGTGCAAACCCGGACGAGCTGGATCAGCATGTCAGGTCTGGTGCAAGGCGTTCGCATCATCCTCGAATGGCTGGCATGGGCAGCCCAAGCCGTCGCGCCGCTTGCGCTCAGGATCGCCTTGGCCGTTCCATTCTTCCGTTCAGGCCTGACCAAATGGGACGGCTTCCTCGAGCTCTCTCCTGCGGCGACCTTCCTGTTCGAGGAGCAGTTCAAACTGCATATCTTCGGCGGCGTCTATGATCTTCCAGCGCCGGACCTGCTGGCGCTGTTCGATAGCGTTGCGGAGATCGTCCTGCCGATCCTGCTGGTTGTGGGCCTTGCGACACGCTTCAGCGCGCTCGGGCTGCTCGTCATGACCGGTGTCATCCAGCTTGTCGTGCCCGACGGATGGGCGAATTTCCATTTGCCCTGGGCCGCGATGGCGCTGTCCATCATTGCGATCGGTCCTGGCCGTTTGTCGCTGGATCACCTCATCCAGTTACTCGGCCGTACCCGGTTTCCGGGGACTAATGGTTGATGGCCATGATCCAGAAGCCACGCAGCGACATTCCATATTTGAGGCTCGTGCCCGGCGACGCGCAGCATCACGCGACTGCGAATGATGGCGCGCATCATACGCCTCGCACGATCCGCGATGTCGATTGGGCAATTCTCATGGCACGCGCCCAAGACGGTGACTCCGCAGCCTATCTCCGGCTTCTCCAGGAAACGACGCCCTACCTGCGCTCGCTCGCCTTGGGCTGGTATTACGATCAGCAGGACATCGAAGATGCGGTCCAGGACGTTTTTCTGACCATGCACGCCATCCGGCATACTTATGATCCTTCCCGGCCGTTCGGGCCGTGGCTGGTTGCCATCGCAAGCCGCCGGTTTGTTGACCGCCTTCGCCGCCAAGGTCGTCGAAGGGCGCACGAAACGCCTCTGACGGCGGAGCACGAAACCTTTATCGAGTCTGGGACGAATCTGGAAGAAGGACTGGATCGGATCGGACTGGTGGCGGCCATCGAAAAACTCCCACCCAGACAGCAGCAGGCCATTTCGTTGCTCAAGCTCAAGGAAATGTCCCTGAAAGAGGCCGCGAAGGTGAGCGGTCTGTCGATTGTTTCTCTCAAGGTTGCGACGCATCGCGCCTTGAAAAGCCTGCGCAAGATGCTGACCGACGGACAAGACACGTGATCAAGACACCCGACCTTATTTCATCATTGGCAAAAGACCTGCCTCCCGTGCGTCGCTTGCGGCCGCCGCTCGTGCGGGCGAGCTGCTGGCTCGCGCTCGCTGCCGCCGTGTTGACGCTTCTTGCCATCGCCCAGGGGCTTCGTCCCGATCTTGCCCAACGCCTCGGTGATCCCGCCTTCGCCGTGGGCCTGTTCGGGGCACTTCTAACTGGCATTTTCGCTGCGATCGCCGCTTTCCTTGTCAGTCTCCCTGATCGTTCGCGCCTTTGGCTTCTTCTTCCACTGCCTGCACTCGGCATCTGGCTGTCGAACATTGGCTACCAGTGCCTTTCCCAATGGATCAGCATCGGCCCGGACGGTATCGCTCTCGGTGAAGCTGCGCGTTGCTTAGCGACGCTGGTCCTGACGAGCCTGCCCTTGTCGCTCATGATGCTGGTGATGCTGCGCCATGCAGCGCCTCTTCGCCCCAGGATGGTGACGGTGATGGGCAGCCTGTCCGTTGCGGCGATCACGGCAACCGCCCTCTCATTGTTTCACAGCATGGACGCCACCGTGATGATCCTGATGTGGAACTTTGGCACAGCGATCGTTCTGGTCGCTCTCGGCAGCGTCTTTGCACGAAAGATGTTCCGATGGGTCGCGCCCCGCACCCTTGCAGCTCTCGACTGAGGACCAAGCATTCCCCGGCGCCATTCAATCCGTCGCCTCAACCAACCGAAGGAGATCCACATGCATAAACGTCAGTTCCTCGCTCTTGCTCTCACCATGTCGATTGCGCCATGGATCGCAATCCCCACGGCGAGCGCAGCCGAACGCAAGGTTTTTGACAAAGCGAGCTTCGATGCAGCGCAGCAGAGTGACGCCCGCATTCTCGTCGACATTTCGGCGAGCTGGTGCCCGACTTGCAAGGCGCAGAAGCCGATCATCGACAAGCTCGCCGAAGATCCGACCAACAAGGATCTTGTTATCTTCGCCGTCGATTTCGACAGCCAGAAATCTGTCGTGCGCCAGTTCGGCGCGCAGAGCCAAAGCACGCTGATCGCTTTTCGCGGGACAAGCGAAACGGCCCGCTCGGTCGGGGATACCAATCCCGATTCGATTGCCTCGCTCGTTCAATCGACACAGGCAAAGTGAGGGCAGTCAATGGCAAGTGGCAGTGCGTTATTCGCCTTTGCGGCCGGCATTCTCTCGACATTATCGCCTTGCGTTCTGCCGCTCTTGCCGCTCGTTCTCGGGGCAGCCGTTTCCGAACACAAATTGGGGCCAGCCGCGCTCGCTGCAGGCCTCGCTCTCTCCTTCGTGGCAATCGGGCTGTTCGTGGCAACGATTGGTTTCTCGATCGGACTGGATAGCGGCGTCTTGCGTAATGTGGCTGCGTTATTGCTGCTCGCGGTCGGCCTGGTTCTCCTAGTCCCCAAGCTCCAGGCGAGACTCGCCGTCGCAGGAGGACCTGTCAGCGGCTGGGCCGACCGTCGCTTTGGCGGTTTCTCGGCATCGGGCCTGAAGGGCCAGTTTGCCGTCGGCCTGTTGCTCGGAGCCGTCTGGAGCCCCTGTGTCGGCCCAACGCTTGGCGCTGCCTCGGTTCTGGCCGCGCAAGGCAAGGACCTGAGGCAAGTTGCGATCGTCATGATCGTGTTTGGTATCGGCGCCGCGTTGCCGCTGCTTCTCCTGGGGCTTGTCTCGCGGGAAGCGATGATGCGGTGGCGGGAAAGGTTGCTACGAGCAGGCCAAGGAGGAAAGGCGGTATTGGGCGGCCTTCTCGCGGTGATCGGAATTTTGATCCTTTCGGGCCTCGACAAGCAACTTGAGGCGTTCTTGGTCGACGTTTCGCCCATGTGGCTAACGCGTCTGACAACTCAGTTTTGAACCAGGACGTGCTTCAACATTCACGCGTGACGGGGCGACGCAGGCCAATGAATCGACACCTCATGGGGATGCCAATGGCGCGAGGGCCTGCGGAAGGAAGCGAGGAGACTGCACTGGACCGGGCTCGGCGAAGAATGGTCGAGACCGGACAGTGGGATCGTGCGCAGTTTGTTGGGCGACGGACGGCTATCGGCTGTGTCGCGCTGGAAATCACACAGCGCTGCAACCTCGATTGCAGCGCCTGCTATCTGTCCGAACACTCGCAAGCCGTCAAAGATCTGCCATTGGACGAGGTTTTCCGCCGCATCGACATGATCCATGATGCCTATGGCTCTGATGTCGACGTACAGATCACCGGCGGTGACCCCACCTTGCGCAAGGCCGACGAACTGGTCGCGATCGTTCGCCGCATCAGCGACCGCGGAATGCGACCGGCGCTGTTCACTAACGGTATCCGGGCCACACGCGCTCTGCTGACACGCTTGGTGGATGCCGGTTTGATCGATGTCGCCTTCCATGTCGACCTGACCCAGGGGCGGCGGGGCTATGCCAGCGAGGCCGAGCTGAACGAGCTGCGCCTCGCCTATATCGAGCGTGCTCGCGAATTGCCTCTGGCTGTCTATTTCAACACCACCGTCTTCGACGGAAACGTCGATCAGATTCCAGATGTCGTGGCTTTCTTCGCTCGACATAGTGATGTCGTGAGGTTGGTGTCCTTCCAGCCGGTCGCACAGACGGGACGCGGAACCTTGGGCCAACGCTCATCGATCGCAACAAACGCCGTGATCAGGCAGATCGAGAAAGGTGTGGGAACCTCGATCACCTTCGATACGGCACATGTCGGACATACGCGCTGCAATCGCTACGCAATGACGTTTATCGCGAATGGTCGGGCCTACGACGCTCTGGACCACAAGCCCCTTTACAACGCTCTCCTAGCCCGTACGGCAAAGATCCGCTTTGATCGCAAACAGCCGCGACGCGCGGTCGTGACGTTTCTGCGATGCCTTGCCCTAAATCCCGACATTGTGGCACGGGCCAGTTGGTGGTTCGCCTGCAAGCTCTGGCGCATGAAGTACGACCTGATCGCAGCGCGCGGCCGAGTGAACAAGCTGTCCTTCTTCATTCACAACTTCATGGATGCCTGCGAACTGGACCCGGAGCGGATCAAAGCGTGCGTGTTCATGGCGGTCACGCAGGATGGCCCCGTTTCGATGTGCCTTTTCAACGCCCGTCGCGATACCTCCATTCTTCGACCAGTCCATCTGCAAGACGCCGATGGCGAGCGGTTTTGGAACCCGCTCTCGGGAGAGGTTACGAAGGGCGAGCCCATGATCACCACCCCTGAAGTGGGGACACGGCGGCTCGCAAAAGTCGAGGCGCTCGAAGGCCGATCAGATGCTGCAAGGTAATCGTATGGAACAAAAGTCGTGGGTCTGGCGCCGAGCACGGCTCACGCTTTTGGCTGGCTTCATTGTTGCCACGATCAGTGGGTTTGTGACGAGCGAAGCGCCCGCGCAATCAGGACCGCCAGCTCGTCTTGATCTCGATCAATGGGACGTAGCGTGGACCGACGTGCTCAAGCGTTATGTTGATGCACGCGGCCGTGTGGATTTTTCAGGCCTGGCAAAAGACCGGGCAGGTTTAGACGAGGTCGTGAAATACATTGCGGCCGTCGATCCCTTGTCGTCACCGGGCCGGTTTGCAACACCGAACGCCCGCATGGCGTACTACCTCAATGCATACAATGCCCTGGCGATGTACGGCGTCCTGGATGCGGGTGTGCCGAAGCGGTTTGGATGGATTGATCGCACACGGTTCTTCGTTCTGCGCAAGTTTACGATCGGTGGCCGGGCGGTCTCGCTCTACCGGCTTGAAAATAGCGTGATCCGCCCTCTCGGCGACCCGCGCGTGCATTTCGCCTTGAACTGTATGTCGGTGAGTTGCCCTAGATTGCCACAGTCCGCCTTCACCGCGAGGGGTCTCGACCAAGAACTCGACGCCGCCGCGCGAGAATTTGTGGCTGAGAAGCGCAACGTGGATGTGGACGACAGCCGAAGGGAAATCCGGATATCGGAAATATTCAAGTTTTATACCAAGGATTTCCTGGCCAAGGCCCCGACTCTGCAATCCTATATCAATCAGTACCGGCTCTCGCCGGTGCCGGCCGACTATAAAATTGTCTTTAACGACTACGATTGGTCGATCAACGACCAGGTCCGCAATTGAGACCGCTGAATGCCTGCGGCGTCAGAGCCCCTGGATAGCAGGGCTCTTGGCGTCCATCGAGCGGTTGGAACGTTGTTCCGTCTCAAAAACTGATCACGGCGCGCCAGCAGTGTCGGTGATTGCATTGAGAGCGGCCGTCATCTTGTCGGTCACGTCCTGCCGCCCCTCAATCCCGTGAGCATCGGTGATCTGCGATGGCGGCCAATACCCGATCCGCACATTGTTGCCTGCATCCTCCCAGATCAGCACGCGGAGAGGCAGGTCGAGTCCCGCTGTCTGGAGGCTCTCCATCAGCGGTGTGCCGAGCATTGGATTGCCGAAGATGATTACGGTTGTCGGCCGCATTTCAAGTCCATTCGCCTTGGCTCCAGAGGCATGGTCGACGGTCGCGACGATTTTGGCGCCTCGCTTTTCGATCTCGGCCTGCAGGCGTTGTACTGTCGTCGAAAAATCAACGGCGCTCTCTTTCACGATCAAATCCGGGCTTTCAGCGCGGGCGATACGACCGACAGCCATTGCGATGATCATGGCCGTAGCGGCAACAGCAAATATTCGAAACATCATCTCCTCCCTTTGCATGACACAGGTACTGGCGTTACCGCACCCTGAATGGTTCTTATTCGCCCGTGACCATTTCCGGCTACGCTGACCGCGATCTTCCCAACTTCACTATGAGGAGTACAAATTAGAGCGATCGATCTAGAAAGTCACGTCGGCCCTTTCCGGCGATGAGCAGCCGGATCTCTATTCTCTCAGGAATCATGACCGATGCCGATGATCACAAGGGTAGCGCGCAGACCTATTGCAGCCATATCTCGTTCAGTGCCGAATAACAGACGGCTACCTCAGCGGTAGCGGTCGAGAAACTGTTGGTCGATCCAGCGCTTGAGCCACAACGCGGGCGGCCCCTTGAACCACAGGGAGCCGCGCATCATCAGTGCCGACGTCGCCCCGAGGCCGACAATGGCGAGATAGCGCCTTTGGGGCGCGAACGGCGTGAGCGGCCTTCCGGACAGGGTCGCGCAGAGATTGGCGAGCAAGACTGGCGCCTGTCTGACGGCATAGACACCGGCGCGCGGTAGGGCATGTCCGTCAAAGGCGGCGCAATCGCCGACGGCGAAGATCGAGTCATCGCCGGCGGACTTCAGGAACCTGTCCACAATCAGCCCTCCCTCACTGTCAGTTGGAAGGCCGAGCCGGGCAACGAGGCCCGGCGGGACAAGGCCCGTCGCATTGACGACGATATCGTGCGCTTCGCGCGTGCCATCACTCAGGGTAAGATTGCTCTCGTTGACGGACACAACGGCGATCGGCCAACGAACGCCAACATCAACGTCGGCAAGGTGCCGCATGAGCGCTGCCGCGGCACGTGGAGGGATTTGCTTCAACGGCTTGGATCGGCTGTAGACCGTGATTGCCATGCCGCGCCCATGCAGATCGGCCAAGGCACGAAGGTTGGCTGCGATCTCGACCCCGGTTACGCCGCCGCCGACCACCGCGACTCGGAGCATGGCAGGATTGGCACTTTGCCACTCTTCCTCGATCCGTTGCCGGAGCATGACCAGCGCGCGAACCGGCTTGACGGAATAGATTGGCTCGCTCTTTCCTGGCACCGGCGGCGGTGCGCTTCCGAGGTTGAGCGAAAGCAGATCGAAGCCTACCCGCTGCCCATCTTCCAGAAGCACTTCCCGGGCTGTCCGGTCGAGCCCGATCATCGTGCCGCGATGAAGTGTGGTATGGGTATCGATCGCGAGCTTGCCGATGTCTACGCGATCCGCCTCTGGTGGGAAAAGCCCGCCAAGCATTCCGGTTGCCATGCCCGAATACCAGAAATCGTGCGGTGCAATAACCGCGACCTCCGCTCCCGCATGTCGAAGTGCGGCGGCATTCTTGAGGATATGGAGATGGGCGTGGCCGACTCCGACGAGCACAACGCGCTTGGTCACTGTCCGTGCCAATCTTCCGCCAGGGCGACTGCCGATCTTGCGATACTGCGCAGTCGGTCACCATCGCCACCTGCCCGTGCCAGCACCCTCAAGGCGATTACGGCCGACAGCATCTGCCGCGCCGTCGCACGGGCATCTCGCTGAGGTCGAGAGCCGGCAGCGGCAGGAAGCCGCTGGAGCGCACGGTGGAACCCGTCTTCGATTTCACGAAGGCTTGCCTGGATTAACGCAGCCATCTCGGAATCCCAAGGCGCAACCTCCATTGCCGAATTGACGAGCAGGCAGCCCCGGCGGTCCTTGAACGAAGCCTCGACGAGACCGTCGAAAAAGGTGCGGATTCCGTAGATCGGATCGTCGCTGGCGTCGAGCTCCGCGATCCGTCGCCTTGCATAAGTATCGAGGTAGGCATCCAGGCAATGCCGGAACAGGGAGCGCTTGTCACCAAACGCATTGTAGAGGCTTGCCCCGGTGATCGACATCGCGCTGGCGAGATCCCGAACGGACGTTGCCTCGTAACCGTGACGCCAGAACTGATCCATTGCAGCGTCCAGCACAGTCGACTGATCAAAACTTCGTGGTCGCGCCATTCACTACTCTCCAACGACCTGTTTCGTGCCTTCGCTCCTTGCAAAGCGGCATCAGGCATTGCATGTTTTATAGCGATCGATCTAAAATGAAAACATTCCACCTGACAAGCCTCACAAAGGATATGTGCGATGACCGCCTCTTTTCCTCATCTTATTCCCCGCCAGACTGTCCCTGAACTGCGCGCCCCGATCGTTGGGGGGCGTTCCTATGATATCCGCAAGGAGACGCCGGCGACATTCTCGCTCATCGTTTTCTACCGTGGGCTACATTGCCCGATCTGCAAGACGCAACTCAAAGACCTCGAAGCCAAGCTTGGCGAGTTCGAACGCCGGGGCGTCTCGGTTGTCGCGATATCGACCGACAGTGAGGAGCGCGCCCTCCAAACCGGCCTTGACTGGCAATTGCCGCATTTGCGCATCGGCTACGACCTGCCTTTGCCGGTCGCGCGCGAATGGGGTCTTTATATCTCTCGCGGCCGTGGCAACACTTCAATTGGGATAGCCGAGCCCGAGCTTTTCTCCGAGCCGGCGATCTATCTCGTGCGGCCGGACAGCACGCTCTATTTCGGCAGTGTTCAGACCATGCCGTTCGCGCGCCCCCATTTCGCCGACATTCTGGGAGCGATCGATTACGTCGTGAAGCACGACTATCCGGCCCGCGGCGAGGCCGACGTAACCTTTGAGAGCGCCGGAGCGAAATAGGGATAAGACCCTATCATTTTCGGCGCCGCGCGTGGCCGCCGACTTTTAAGGAGGCCGGTCACGCATGGATCAAGCCCGAACATTGCGCAGTCCGAGCAAGACTGTTGGAGCGGCGCTCTTCGTCGCTCTCGTCATCGTTCTGGCAGTGTTCGTCAGCGGCCATGTCAATGTCGCCGACATGGTGGACAGGCTTGCAGCCGCTAGAGGCTGGATCAACCTGCATCCTGGCCTTGCGGCGCTGATCTTCGCCGCTGGCTACATTGCCGTAACCAGCCTTTCGCTGCCTGGTGCCACGGCACTGACCCTGATCGGCGGCAGCCTGTTCGGCCTATGGGCGGGAACGGCGCTTGTTTCCTTCGCAAGCGTCACTGGCGCGACGATCGGCATGACCGTCGCGCGCTTTTTTCTTCGTGATGCCATTGAGCGCCGCTTTCCAGATGCTGTCGCCAGGGTCGATCGCGGCATTGCGGCGGACGGCGCCCGCTATCTGTTTGCATTGCGGCTCGTGCCGGTGATCCCGTTCTTCCTCGTCAATCTGACGATGGGCCTGACACGCATGCCGGTACGTACCTTCGCCTGGGTCAGCCTTGTCGGAATGCTTCCGGGGACCGTTGCCTACGTCAACGCCGGCCAACAGCTTGCTTCCATCAAAAGCGCAGGCGACGTCTTGAGCCCCCGCATCCTGCTCGCGTTCGCAGCCCTGGCGGCGCTGCCCTTCGTGGCCAAGGCTGGAAACGCATGGTGGAGTAGGCGGGGCGCGCTGCGCGCATGGCGGCGGCCGCAACGGTTCGACTACAACCTCATTGTGATCGGCGCCGGCTCTGCAGGCCTCGTGACCGCCTATATCGCCGCGGCGGCCGGCGCTCGTGTGGCACTCATCGAAGAAGGCGAGATGGGAGGCGACTGCCTGAACACCGGCTGCGTGCCGTCAAAGGCGCTGATCCGGTCGGCAAAACTCGCGCATGAGGCAATGCAACCCGAACGGCTCGGCCTTCACGGCCGGCTGGAGCCTGATTTTCCAGCGATCATGCGCCGGATCGAAAAGGTGGTCGCACGCGTAGCTCCGCATGACTCGGCAGAGCGCTATCGCACGTTGGGCGTCGAGATCATCAAGGGGCACGCGAGGCTTGCCGACCCGTGGACCGTCGAGGTCGAGGGACGGCGCCTGACCGGGCGGCGGATCGTGCTGGCGACCGGCGCCGAGCCGGCCATGCCGGCGATACCGGGTCTGGTCGACGTGGAGCCGTTGACCTCCGAAACACTGTGGAGCCTGACCGAGCGGCCAAAGCGCCTGCTTGTCCTTGGTGGCGGCGCCATCGGCTGCGAGCTTGCCCAGAGCTTCGCCCGCCTCGGAAGCGAAACGATCGTCGTGGAGGCCTTGCCACGCCTCATCGCCCGCGAGGACGAAGACGCCAGCGAGATGATGCACGCCGCTCTCCACTCGGACGGGGTGACTGTCATCGCCGGCGTCGCCGTCCAGTCATTTGGCAACGATGGTGAAGCGTGGCTGGCGCACCTCGCGGATGGAAGGGCACTTCGCTTCGACCGCGTTCTCATCGCGGTCGGACGACGACCGCGCACGCGCGGCTATGGTCTGGAAGAACTCGGCCTTCTCGAAGATGGCAAGCTGGTCGTGAACGACAGGCTGAGGACGCGCGTTCCGACCATCTATGCGGCTGGGGACGTCATCGGGCGCCTGCAGTTCACGCATGCCGCGGGCCAGTACGCCTGGTTTGCGACGATGAACGCGCTATTCGGCGACTTCAAGACCTGGAAGGCGGACACGAAGGTGTTCCCCTCGGTCATCTACACTGATCCCGAGATCGCCCGTGTCGGCCTGAACGAGACCGAGGCGCGCGAACGCGGCGTCGCCTATGAGATCACGCGATATGACCTCGCCGAACTCGACCGCGCCATCGCCGACGGTGCCAATGAAGGATTCGTCAAGGTCCTGACGGTTCCTGGGAAGGATCGCATTCTAGGCGTCACAATCGTCGGCGCTCGCGCCGGCGACATGCTGGGTGAGTTCACGCTCGCCATGCGGCATGGTCTCGGTCTCAACGCCATCCTGCGGACGATCCATCCCTATCCGGGATGGACGGACGCAGCGAGAGCCACGGCCGGCGAATGGCGAAGGGCGCATGCTCCGGCCTGGGCGCTCGCCTTGTCGGCGCGCATCCTTCGATGGCTGAGGGGGTGAAGGCAATGTTCGACCGTCATCTCCTTCCCTTGCAAAAGCGCCTTTTGGGATCGCCAGCAGCCTGGCTCGCCAAAAGGGGCGTGTCGGCCGATGCAGTGACGCTTCTCGGCTTCGCGATCGGGCTGGCTGTCGTGCCTCTGTTGGCGGGTGGGCACTACATCTCGGCGCTCATCGTCATTGTCTCAAACCGCATCCTCGATGGGCTTGACGGCGCGCTCGCAAGGCAGACACAGCCCACCGATCGCGGCGCATTCCTGGACATCGCACTCGATCTTGTCTTCTACGCGCTCGTACCTTTTGGTTTCGCGCTGGCCGATCCGGCCGCAAATGCACTTTCAGCCGCCACGCTGCTGCTTGCCTTCATCGGAACCGGCAGCAGCTTCCTCGCCTTCGCGGCCGTTGCAGGTCGCCTTGGCCTATCCTCAGTCAGCTATCCCACCAAGGGCATCTACTATCTCGGTGGGCTCACGGAAGGGGCGGAAACCATCGCTGTGTTCATCGCGATGTGTTTGTGGCCGTTCGCTTTCCCGTTGTTGGCCTTCGGCTTCGCCGGGCTGTGTGCGCTCACCACCGTCACCCGCTGGTGGTGGGGGTGGCGAGCCTTTGCGGCTTCCACGCTCCGTCGCGCACCGGCCCGGACCGGGACGACGGCCCAGCTCAAGAAACTCAAGAAACAGGGTGAACCGAGATCATGACCGCAAGAATGACATTCGCCGCTTTGACAATGGCCGCTCTGGCACTGGTTTGCGGCCCCGCCCACGCTTCCAGCGGTTGGGACGAGGCCGTCTCCAAGGCGCGCGGCCAGACGGTTTACTGGAACGCCTGGGGTGGCGATGAAAGAACCAACGCCTTTATCGACTGGGTCGGCAAGGAGGTGCAGGCCCGATACGGGATCACCGTCAGGCAGGTGAAGCTTTCCGACACGGCGGAGGCTGTCTCGCGCGTCATCGCTGAAAAGACCGCCGGCCGCGACGACGACGGTTCCGTCGATCTCATCTGGATCAACGGGCCCAATTTTCTGTCGATGAAGGAGAAGAAGCTTCTCTATGGGCCGTTCACGCAGCTTCTGCCCAACTATCGCTATGTCGATGTGACGAACAAGCAGTCAAATGTCACGGACTTCACAACACCTGTCGAGGGAATGGCCTCGCCCTGGCGCCTCGCCCAATTCGTCTTCAACTATGATTCTGCCCGCGTAAAGGACGTGCCGCGCACGCTTCCCGATTTTCTGCCGTGGGCCAAAGCGCACCCGGGCCGCTTTACCCATCCCGACGTGCGCGATTTCATGGGCGCTACCTTCCTCAAGCAGGCGCTCATCGAACTAGCTCCCGACCGGCAGCGCCTGCAGCAGCCCGCGACAGACAAGGATTTCGTCAGCGAGACGGCGCCGCTTTGGGCGTGGTACGACCAGTTGAGGCCGTTGCTCTGGCGCCACGGCGAACAGTTTCCGGCAAACGGTCCGGCCGAACGCCAGTTGCTCGGCGACGGCGAGATCGACCTGTCCATGTCCTTCGATCCGGCGGAAGCCGCTGCATCGATTGCGTCAGGTCTGCTCCCCGATACGATCCGCACCTATACGCTTTCGGGCGGAACGATCGGCAATACGAGCTTCGTGGCCATCCCCTACAACTCGCCGCACAAGGAAGCGGCCATGGTGGTCGCCGATTTCCTACTCGACCCCGCCACCCAGGCGCATGCGCAGGACATCCGTGTGCTCGGCAGCTTCAGCGTCCTCGATCTCGAAAGGCTGTCGCCGGAACAGCGCAAGCTCTTTGCCGATCTCCCCGCCAGCCCTACGCTCCCGACCAACGCCGAACTGGGGCCGGTTCTTCTTGAACCACACCCGTCATGGATGACGAGGATCACGGACGAATGGAAGAAGCGCTACGGCAGATAAGCGTCCGCCTGCGCGGCTTCGCTCCCACCCTGCAGAGGCTACAACCCCGGCATGTCATCGCTATCGTCGTCGGAGGCACGCTTGGCGTTCCGATCGCGGCCGGCGTGATCTTCACGCTGCTGCCCGCATTCGGCTATCTGCCGTCGATCAGCGAACAGGTGCTCACCGTACAGCCGTGGCGCGATCTCCTCACTACACCGGGCCTTGCAACGAGCGTACGCCTGACGCTGTCAACCGGCGTTGCCGCGACTGTGTTGGGGCTGACCCTGGCCTTCAGCTTCTGCGCGGTCGTGCACGGACGAATGCGCAACCGCGGCGCCGATGGCCTTCTGGCGCCTCTCCTGGCCGCTCCCCATGCCGCAATGGCGATCGGTCTTGCGTTCCTCATCGCCCCGAGCGGCTGGCTTCTCCGCTTGGTCAGCCCTTGGCTTACCGGCTCAACCGTGCCGCCCAATGTTGCCTCCGTCCAGGATCCGTGGGGCATGGCTCTTGTGATCGGCCTGCTGGTGAAGGAAATGCCGTTCCTGTTGATCGTTATCCTCGCTGCCCTGAACCAGATTCCGGTCGATCAGCAAATGCGTGCCGGTCGAGCTCTCGGATACGGACAGGGGATCGTCTGGGTCAAGATCATCGCGCCGCAGGTTTACCGCCAGATTCGATTGCCTCTCTACGTGGTCCTGGCCTTTTCGCTCTCCGTCGTCGACATGGCCCTGATCCTGGCGCCGACGAATCCACCACCCCTTGCCGTACTCGCGTTCCAATGGTTCATGTCGCCCGATATTGCGCGCTACATGCCTGCCGCGGCCGCAGCGGTGTTGCAACTGCTGCTGGTCGCCGCAGTGATCGGTCTATGGCGCCTCGGTGAATGGAGCACAGCCCGCTTTGGCCTCTGGTGGACGATGCGTGGCGGCCGAGGGTTTACCGGCGAGCCGGGTCTGAAATTTGCGGCGATGTTGGGCATGACTGTGCTTGTGCTCGGCTTCGGCGCGCTTGCGGCACTGGCCATCTGGTCGCTGGCCTGGCGCTGGCCATTTCCTGATGCGCTGCCTTCGGCCTGGAGCCTCGAAATCTGGAAACGTCAGGCTCATGCACTGATCTGGCCGCTTGGGAACACGCTGGCGCTCGCGACTTTGACTGTTGTTGCTGCGCTTCTCCTGGCGATCGCCTGGCTCGAGGCGGAGGACCGCGCGGGCGTGAAGCGGCGAGCCAACGTGTTTCATCCAATCTATCTTCCTCTCCTCCTGCCGCAGATCGCCTTCATGTTCGGCGCGCAGGTGTTCGCGGTGAAACTTGGCATCGATGGCACACTCCCGGCAGTTGCCTGGGCCCACTTCCTCTTCGTATTCCCCTATGTCTTGCTGGCGTTGGCAGATCCGTGGAAGGCTCTCGATCCACGCTACGCGCGCTCCGCAGCCGCCCTTGGTTCGTCGCCGACAGGCACACTCGTCCGGATCAAGCTGCCAATCCTTCTACGGCCGATCCTGATCGCGTCCGCTATTGGCTTCGCCGTGAGCGTCGCGCAATACGTGCCGACCTTGTTTGTCGGCGGCGGGCGTGTCGCCACGCTCACAACGGAGGCCGTGGCGTTGGCGAGTGGCGGAGACCGGCGGGTTGTCGGCGCCCTGGCCGTGCTGCAGAGCCTTCTGCCGCTCATCGTCTATCTTGCGGCATTGGCTGTGCCATGCATCGTGTTCGCCGATCGTCGAGCCTTGTCGGGGCGGGCATGACAAATACGTTGGCGCTTCGCTCGGTAACGATTTCCATTGGAGACAAGAGCTTGATCTCTGGCCTCGACCTCGTGGTCGAGCCAGGCACCGTGGCGACCATCATGGGGCCGAGCGGCTCGGGAAAATCCACGTTGATTTCCTTCATCGGCGGCCACCTTGATCCGGCCTTCGAGGCGACAGGAGCGGTGTTGATCGGCAATCGCGATGTGACCGGATTGCGACCGGAACGACGTGGCATCGGCATTCTGTTCCAGGACGACCTGCTTTTCCCGCACCTGTCGGTCGGCGCGAATCTCGCATTCGGGCTTGCGCGCTCGGTGGTCGGATCGGAGGTACGGCGTGTGCGGATTGCCGAGGCGTTGGTGGAGGCCGGCCTTCCAGGCTTCGAGAACCGCGATCCGGCAACGCTGTCGGGCGGCCAGCGCGCCCGTGTCGCCCTCATGAGAACCCTTCTGGCGTCGCCGACGGCTCTGCTCCTCGATGAGCCCTTCTCCAAGCTCGATTCCAACCTGCGGCGCGACTTCCGCCGTTTCGTGTTCGATCGAGCTGCCGCCAAGCAGCTTCCGGTTCTCCTCGTCACGCATGACCCTGCGGATGCCACGGCGGCTGGTGGGCCTTTGGCGAGATTATGAGGTCGGGGCCTGTCTTTGAGGAACGCTCGCCTTGTACGGTCATTGCGAATTGGCCGCGCTAGTGGCTTGGCGCAGCAGCAGGACGCCTCCGTCCCAATCGGCATCCACCTCATTGTCGGAGCGCTTTGCAATGCGCCCTGTTCCGAACATCCGAGCGAGAACGTCTTGAGGCGTGTTGGCGTCGCTTTGGGGCGAGACGAATGAGAAGAACGATAGAGGCCGCGCGACTTCTTCCCTCACGACCGAACCGATCCAGACCGGCAATGCGTCTCCATCCACGAGATCGAGATCGGCATCCCAAAGCCGTAGCACGAGCCGTGCACCATCGGGGGCGGCGCTATCCGGCAGGACGAGCGTCAGGCTCGGAAGTTTGCCGCTCAAGAGACGAAGCGTTACCGGCAGTTCGACAGGAGTTGTCGTCGCGGTCAGCCATCCCAGTGCACTCGATGACGCCCATGCCGACGGCAAGCGCCATCCCTTGTCCTGCAAATCCCGTTGGATTGCAGACAGGTCGCCCGCCCATTGGACCGTCAGCGGCTCTTCGATCTCTCCGGTCAGATCGGTCCGTCGGGACGGTAGCCGCTGCCATCCCGAAGCCCACCAATCGCCGGCCAACATCGTGGGTGTGATGGGTTTCACAGCGTAGCGTTGGACATCGAGGGAATGATGCCGATAGACGTTCAGGCCCCCGGCGAGTGCGAGCGCCACAGAGGCGATGACCATCAACGACATCGTGCCAACAGGTTGGGCCGGCTTTCGTATGTAGAAGAACCCAAGCGCCGCCAGCCATGCCGTGCCGAAGGCAAGTCCGCCGACCGCATCCGAGAACCAGTGCGCACCCAGATAGACGCGCGAAAACGCGATCAGCAGGGCAAAGGAAAGCGCGGCAAAGGCGACCGGAAGACGCCGGGCTGGACGGAGTTCGCGTCCAATCAGGAAAGCGAGGAAGCCATAGAGAACGAGGTTGACTGTGCTGTGGCCGCTGGGAAAGGAAAATGCGCTCCAGCCCGTATAGAACAATTCGGTCGGCCGGTCGCGATGGAGCGAGACCTTTATGACGGTGTTGAGCACGGATGCGCCGGCGATGGCCGCCAGCCAGTAGGCGGCGGGACGCCATGCCCGCCTCCAGGCAAGCCAGAGAAGCACAGCGATCGTCACCACCACCACGACGACCGTGTCGCCGAGTTCGGTGGCTATCAGTATTGCGGAATCGCCCGGGACGGTGCGTAGCTCCTGAAGCGCCTGATAGATGGCGGCATCTGCCCGCACCAGCGGATCGCCGGTGATGACGTCTTCGAGAATGCCGAAGAACAGCCAGGCGGAGCCGATCAGTAGCACGGCGAGGAACGCCAGTCCTCGAACGTCAGGTCGCGACGGATCGAGAAGATCGAGCGCAAAGCGACCCCAGCGAGATTGGCTGACGGCCGCACGTTGCCGTAGCCGGTTTGATAGGCACGATAGGAGCGCCGGGCCGTGACGCAGCGCGAGACGGACCAGACGGATCATCGCCCAGATAAAAACTACAATGAGGACGACCAAAATGGCGAGCGGCTTGGCGGCAGCGCCGAACATGCCGAAGGCCGCGCCAACGAACACGGCGGGCAGGATATGCGACGGCGCCCACACCAGTGCGGACAGAATGTTGGCGACGTAGAACCTCCGGACCGACATCTGCAATATGCCCGCGATCAGGGGAATAAAGGCGCGTACACCGGGCGTGAAGCGGGCGATGAAGACACTTTTGTCGCCATGCCGCGTGAAAAAGGCCTCGCTGCGTGCGATGAGATCCGGGTGCCGGCTGAGCGGCCATCGTTCGAGGATTTCGCGGTGATAACGATGGCCGACCCAGAAGGACAGGCCGTCTCCGATAATGGCGCCGATGGTAGCCGCGCCGAGCAGCGGCCAAAGTTTTACGATGCCGCTCGGCACAAGCGCGCTGATCGCCAGAATTGCGGCGGTGCCTGGAATGAAGACGCCGATGATCGGGACGGATTCCGAGAGGGCCAGCAGAAGCACCACCGCATAGGCCAAATGCGGATGCGCCGCGATGAACGTGGTGACGGCTGTGAAGATCGACGTCACCATCTTGCGTTTCCTACAAGATCGAGGTGACGAGCCGATCGAGGTGCGTCCCCTCCCGGTAGAGCGTGCGAACCACCATGGCGGCAACAACACCTGTCGCGGCTCCGCCGAGGACATCGCCCACATAGTGCGTCCCGATATAGACGCGGGAGATCACCATCAAAACAGCCGCCGCGAGGAACCACCCCCCGATCCGCCGCATTCCGTGCAGCAAGAATGCCGCAGCGATGGCGAAGGTTGCGGTCGCATGGTCTGAGGGGAATGACGGATCGGCGCTGGGGCTGATCAGTAGGCGAGAGACGCCGCCATCGTAGGGGCGGATGCGATGAACGAACAGCAGGATGAGCTGGTTGATCGCGAGGCCGAGCAGGAAGGAGAGCCCGGTCGCGACGAGAACGTGCCTATTGTGCGGCCTATCCGCTCCCCGCCACCATAGCGCGGCCACCGCCAGCACAAGCAGCGGCACGCCAATGGTGGACACCCAGACCATCAGGAAATCGACCGTGGCGCTCGTCCCGGCAAGGCTGTTGATGGCGCGCGTAGCGGCGGCATCAAGATCGTAGAGTTGCAACGCTGTATCCTTTTCTTATTTATTGGCGCCGCCTGCGTTTGCGGCGCGTCAATGATCTCATTTTGCCTCGGGCACGGCCGTCTTCACGAGCCGCCCTCGAATATGAAAAAGCCCCAGCACGGTCAGCAGCGCAAAGGTCGCGCCCGCGAGAAACGTCCCCTTGGGTCCGGTCATATCCCAGAGCGCCCCGGCGACAATGCTGGCGACGAGCAGCGCCAGACCGCAGATCAAATTGAACATGCCGAAAGCGGTGCCGCGCAGCTCGGCCGGCGCGGTCTCGGCAACAAGCGTCGAGAGCAGGCCCTGGGTGAAGCCCATGTGAAGGCCCCAGAGCACGACGCCAATTCCGACCGCGACAATGCCGGTCGCAAAGGCCAGCGCCACATCGGCCAGAACGAGCAGAACCAGTCCGACGACTAGGATCATCACCTTATCCATCCGATCGGACAGGATGCCGATCGGATAGGCGGACAGCGAATAGGCCAAGCTCATGAGAACCAGCACGACCGGGATCAGTGCGAGAGGCAGGCCGATCGATTGCGCACGGAGGACAAGAAACGCTTCGCTGAATCGGGCAAGCGTGAAGATCGCGGCAATCCCCACGACCCACCAGTAAGACGCATCCAGGCGGCACAGCTCCTCACGGTGCAGCGGCATTCGAATCTTGCGCAACTCCTTCGAGCGCCCCGGTTCCTTGACGGCGACGAGAATGAGCGCGACGGACAGGAACGCGGGAATAACGGCGATCCAGAAGACTGCCTGGAAGTGATCCGCCGTCAGCCACATCAGGCCGATGGCGAGGAGCGGCCCAACAAAGGCGCCGATCGTATCGAGCGACTGGCGCAGGCCGAAGCTTGCGCCGCGCAGCTCGGGCGGCGCGATGTCGGCGACGAGCGCATCACGCGGCGCGCCGCGAATGCCTTTACCGATCCGATCGATGAAACGGGCAGCGATGAGCCAGTCGAGAGACGAAGCCAGCGGAAAAATCGGCTTGGTAAATGCGGCAAGGCCATAACCCAATGCGGCGAGGAACTTCCGTTTGCCGAGCCAGTCGCTGAGCGCGCCGGAAAACACCTTGGTGATCGAGGCGGTCGCCTCGGCTATGCCTTCGATAATGCCGACGGCCAGCGTCGAGGTGCCGAGCACGGCCACCATATAGACCGGTAACAGCGCGTGGATCATCTCCGAGGAGATGTCCATCAGCATCGACACAAAACCCAGCGCCCAGATGCCGGCCGGGACGCCGCGATAGGCTCTGGTCGGGGTTGATTTTTCGATGGTAATTGCAGGCTTCCCGACTCGGTCGCTCATGTCAGCGGTTCTCGTCGTGAGCGTCGAAGACGCGCTGCGCGTAGCTGTCGAGCAATTCCTCGCAGGCCCGGAGACCGGCGGCTGCTTCCTCGGCGCGCGGCGCGCCGTAGAAATCGAGCTTCCTGATCTTCTCCAGCCAGCCTTGCAGCTTCTTCAGGTCGGTGTCTTCCTCCTCGAGCTCGGCATAGGTGAATTTGTTAATCGCGATTTCCTTGGCGATCTCCTTCTCGAAATCAGCGCATCGCCCGAGAAACTCGCGATACTGATCGTCCCGATCGGCCCGGAACCTGGCCACGACCTTCTCCTCCTGGGCACGATCGAGTGCGACCGTCTCCAGGATCACGGCTTCACCGCCCATCCCCGAAACATCGTTTTCGATCATCTTCAGCCGGCGGATGTGATCGTCGGTCTTCGGCAGCAGGCAGACGCCATTTTGCAGATAGACCGCCCCCAGACCCTTCACCCGCCGCCATAGCGCAACGCGCTTTGTGGCCGGTTCGGGCGGAACTTTATACGTGAGCAAAAGCCATGACAAAGAAACCATGGCCTCATCATAATGAAACCACCGTTACAAATCAATCAGTACCACATGTTCGAATCCGGCTGGGTCACGCTTTATGAGGCAACGGCCTCGTGTTGGAGGCGACGGTCGCTAGCTACGTAAGATCGCTTTGCTCGGCAGAGGCTTGCTTAGCGGGGCGGTTCCGGCAAGGGGCGAAACGACGCCGTAAGGCACGGTTTGAAAAATCCCTTGCTTAATCGGGGCATCCGCACACGACCCCAACGTCGAAACACCCATAGTGTCGCGCCGGCGGCGTCCACCACCGCATCAGCCAGATCAGACGTGGATAGAAAGAAAAATGTCGCCAATAGCGTACTTCCCACTTGACGTTCCAATCGCTGGAAGGCGCACGCTGTCTTTCCGCTGCTGCGATGCAGGTGTTGGAATACCAAATGGAGGTGCGCAATGAGGAACGCTTCTTCGCTTCAGGAAATAGTAGCCCGCGCGTTCAAGCAAGCCTTGCGCGAGCGAGATTTTACCGTTGCCGAATTCATGCTTCAGGCACTCGAAGACATGGACTCAAAGTGCCCATGCGACACCATCTTGGACGATGCTATGCGCATGATCGACACTCCCACGCAAAAGATGACACCACCGAAGCGGCGCCTCCAATAAGCTTGGTGTCGCAGTCACGATGATGAGGAATTGTCCCTGACGCGCATGATGGTCTGGCGGCTGGTGCTGAATTTCCTGGCGAGAGCGGAAACGCTCGTCCCCCTGGCGAGATCGTCGCGAACATCCTGCTTTTGCTTGTCGCTCAGCGTCGCAGGGCGGCCGAGGGCCTTTCCTTCCGACTTGGCGCGCTTGAGGCCGGATTGTGTCCGCTCGATCAGCAAGTCCCGCTCGAACTGTGCGACGGCGTTAAGCACGTTCATGGTCATCGTGCCGGCCGAGCTGGTGAGGTCGACGCCACCGAGAGCGAGACAATGAACCCGCACGCCCATGTCCTCCAGCTTTTTGACGGTCATGCTCACGTCGATCGCATCACGGCCGAGGCGATCGAGTTTGGTCACAATCAGCACATCGCCGGACTCCAGCCGATCCATGAGCCGGGTGAACCCGCGCCGTTGGGCGATTGCTGTGCTTCCGGAAACCGTCTCGGTGATGATCCGGCGCGGCTCGACGTGGAAACCGGCGGCTTCGATTTCTTGAATCTGGTTCTCGGTGGTTTGCCCGGTTGTCGAGACACGGACATAGGCAAAGGTACGCGGCATGGGTCAATTTCGTCCGAATAGGATGTCCGAAATATGAGCCATGTCCAAAATTATGTCAAGATAATTTGTGGACAGTACGATTTCAGCCTGTACGAAATCGACCGGTTTCGTACATGGCGATTAGCCATCGGTGCAGCAGTCCGAAAGTTGGGTGGAGTAGAAAATGGCGCGTCGTGAGCTTCTGAAGATTCAGGATCGAGAGGAGCTTTTCGGAGTGCCGATCGATGAAGACAGCCTCATCCGGCACTATACCCTCTCGCCGGCGGACAGGCTGGAAATCGAAATACGCCGGCGCAAGCACAATCAGCTCGGTTTCGCCATTCAGCTTTGCGTGATGCGCCACCCGGGGCGAACGCTGATGCCGGGCGAGACCCCGCCAAGGGCCATGCTCCACTATGTCGCCGAGCAGCTTGATGCCGATCCGGGTAGTTTTGCTTTCTATGCCCGGCGAGAGGAAACCCGTCGCGAGCACATCGCACATTTGCTGTCCTATCTGGGAAAGCGATCGGCAATGGCTCAGGACAGGCGCGCTGCCATGCAGTCGGCGATCGAAGCGGCGGCGCAAACCGACAAGGGGCGTCCGATCGCCGAGGCCATTGTCGCCGCGCTACGGGACCGCCGCGTGTTGCTGCCCGCCCCGGATACCATAGAGCGTCTTGGTCTTGCGGCACGGTCTATCGCCCGCCGTCGCGCGGAAGCGGCATTGATCTCCGATCTTTCGTCTGAAAGGCTTCAGATGATCGATGGCCTTCTGAATGTTGATCCCGTGATTGGCCAGACACGGTTCCACTGGCTGCGGTCGGCCGCGGAAGCGCCGGGTGCGGCGAATTTGGTTGGATTGATGGACAGGATCGGCTTCCTGCGTGCACTCGGCATCGACCCGCGTCTACAAGCGCGCATTCCGTCCGGGCGGTGGGAGCAGATGATCCAGGAGAGCGACGTGACGCCAGCATGGCTTGCCGGCGACTTCAACGCCAGACGCCGGCACGCGACGATCGTCGCCCAGATCATCAAGCTTGGCCAGAAGCTCACCGACGATGCCGTGACCATGTTCATTAAGCTGATCGGCAGGCTGTTTTCCCAGGCAAATAACCCCAAGAAACAGCGCCAGGTCAACGCCCGGACCGAGACATCCAAGGCATTGCGGCTGTTCCTCGATACGATACTGGCCCTTCAGGCGGCCAACGATCGTGAGGAAAATGCGTTCGAGACCCTCGACCGCAAGGTCGGCTGGCACCGGCTCCTGCGTATGAAACCCGAGCTTGAAGCCATGGTGGAGGAAAACGAGGCGTCGCCGCTGGCACTAGCTGCCGAACAATATGCCAATGTTCGCAAATATGCGGGCCGGTTTCTCGAAACCTTCATATTCCATTCGACGCGCCGGCACGACCCGCTACTTGCCGCTATTGAAGTCCTGAAACAGCTTTATGCGGAAGGGCGACGCGTGCTTCCGGATCGTGTTCCGGTAGCGCATCTCGGCACGACCGAGCGCAAATTGATCTTCGGGCAGGCAAGGCCCGACCGTCGTCTCTATGAAATTGCCACGCTCGCGGCCTTGCGTGAGCGGCTACGTTCCGCCGACATCTGGGTTGAGGGAAGCCGCGCCTTTCGTCCGATAAACGAGCACCTCATGCCGCGACCGGCGTTCACCGCCTTGAAGGAAGCCGGTCAACTCGGCCTGGGCATACATGGCGATGGCGCGACCTGGCTCGCCGAAATGCACCAACTCTTGGACTTCAACCTGAAGCACCTCGCCTATCGCGCCCGCAACGGCAAGCTTGAAGGTGTCCGGCTCGAGGCCGGAACGCTGATCGTGACGCCGCTCGCCAGTGAGGTTCCCGCCGCAGCCGACGAACTGAATGTAGAGCTGAACGAAATGTATCCGCTCGTGGAGGTCCCGGATCTTCTCCGCGAGGTCCACCAATGGACCGGTTTTGCCGATCAGTTCACCCATGTCCGCACGGGCGATGCGCCACAGAACATATCCGCCATGCTTGCCGGTGTCCTCGCCGACGCCACGAATCTTGGCCCCAAACGCATGGCCGGGGCCTCAAAGGGCATCAGCGCCCATCAGATCGGCTGGATGCGCATGTTTCACGCCCGCTCCGACACCTATCGAGCCGCGCAGGCCTGCATCACCGACGCGCATGCGCAGCATCCTCATGCCCAGCTATGGGGAGATGGAACCACGGCATCCTCAGACGGGCAGTTCTTCCGGGCCAGCGACCGCGCTGCCAAGCGCGGCGACGTCAATCTCCATTACGGGAGCGAGCCAGGCTCGAAATTCTACAGCCACCTTTCCGACCAGTACGGCTATTTCAGCATCCTGCCGATCAGTCCGACCGAGAGCGAGGCAACCTATGTGCTCGACGGCCTGTTCGACCACGACACCATCCTCGAAATCGAGGAACATTTTACCGATACCGGCGGCGCTAGCGATCATGTATTTGCCCTCTTTTCCCTGATCGGCAAGCGCTTCGCGCCCCGGCTGCGCAACCTGAAGGACCGCAAATTCCACACTTTCGAGAAAGCCAACGCATATCCGGCCCTTGCCAGCCATATCGGCGCACCGATCAACACGGCCCTCATTCTCGAACACTGGGATGACATCCTTCACCTGGCTGCATCGATCACGACCCGTTCCGTTGCCCCTTCCATGATCCTCAAAAAGCTCGCGGCCTCATCGAAGCCGAGCCTTATAGCCAGGGCTCTGCGGGAACTCGGCCGCATCGAGCGATCCCTGTTCATGATCGAGTGGTATTCGAGCCCTGCGCTGCGCCGTCGCTGTCAGGCCGGCCTTAACAAGGGCGAGGCAGCCCATAAGTTGAAGCGTGCCGTCTTTTTTCACGAGCGCGGCGAAATCCGTGATCGATCCTTCGAGAGCCAGGCTTTCCGCGCTTCCGGCCTTAACCTGGTCGTCAGCGCCATTGTCCACTGGAACACCGTCTACCTCAGCCGCGCCGTGACCCACCTCCGGCAGGGTGGCCGAACCCCTCCCGATACCCTCCTCAAGCACGTCTCGCCGCTTAGCTGGGAGCACATCAACCTCACCGGCATCTATTCCTGGGACGCCGAACAGCAAATGCCCGAGGGCTTCAGGCAATTGCGTCTACCTGGGGCAGCTCTTCGTGCCGCATGATGTTCCCGCTCCGTTCAGCTTTAGCGTACGATTTCGAGCAGCTCTTGTTCTGCCCCCAAATAGGTGTAGTTGCCGAGCAGACCGAGCGAGGCGAGGCCGGCCAGGATCACCGCCGTCAGCACCAGCCCGTTGGTGCGCGCCTGATAGGTGCGTCCCATCTCCTCGATGGCGAAGACGATGCCGGCAAGCGGGGTATTGAAGGCGGCGGCGACGCCGGCTGCCGATCCGGCGAGGATCAGGCCGCGCGCCTGCGACATGCCGCCCCAGCGGGCCACCTGCAGCATGATCGAGGCGCCGACCTGCACCGTCGGACCCTCGCGGCTGATCGAGGCGCCGCACAGCAGGCCGAGCAGGGTCAGGCCGATCTTGCCGACCACCATCTTCAGCGACAGCAGGCGGTCCCTTTCCTCTTCGGCGCGGAGATGGCGGGCGGCGATGGCCTGCGGAATGCCGCTGCCCTGAGAGTTGGGGAAATAGACATACGCCGCCCAGGCGCACAGGATGAAGCCGAGCGGCGTGATGAGCAGCGGAAGCAGGCCGCGCCAGCCGCCGCCCTCGCCGATGATGGCGTGGAAGCCGGATTGCGCGACGTCGGCCAGTTTCGCGAACAGCACGCTGACGAGGCCGACGACCAATGCCCCAGTCCAGAACACCAGCCGAGGCTGCCATACACGGCGCGAGCCCCACATGGCGCGCGTCCGGCGAAGCATTGGATGTCGTGGAAATGTCCGTCGCATTCGACAGCTTTAGACCGACATGGAGCTATCGCCTAGTGAATGGCGGCGTTAGGTCGGCCATGGCGGTGAGACATTTCAGTTATTGAACGGGCGGTACGAATAAGCGTACGAAGGAATGTCGCCCGAGAGATGGGCCTTGAGCTACGCTTGGTGCGTCACCGCCCGCGTTGGTGACAGAAACGGCCCGGCGCGGAGTAAGCATCCAGGAAAGGCCGCGTGTTTGTCGCGTGCGTGTAACGGCAATGCACGCTACGATGGTTTCTGGCTCGGCGGCCTCTCGATGCCTACGGCCTTGGTCGGTCCTGTCGCCGGCGAATTATTTCGAACATCATACAAACGAACAAATATTCGATTATCTGACTGGAGGGAGACGGGCGATGGACATACGGAGGATATTGGGGGAGCTATGCAAGGCCTTCAACGCGCACGATCTTGATCGCATCATGGCGTTCTTTTCTGACGATTGCGCTCTGGAGATGCCGAAGGGCAGCGAGCCATGGGGCTCTCGTTTCGAGGGCAAACGGAATGTGCGGGAAGCGCTGGCGACGCGCTTTGAGGGCTTGCCCGATGTCCACTACGGCAGCGAGGAACATTTTGTGGACCCGACGGCCGATACCGGCATTTCAAAATGGACCCTCACCGGCACGACCCGCGAGGGGACAAAAGTCGATGTCCGGGGTTGCGACTTCTACACGTTTAGCAACGGCAAGGTGGTCCGCAAGGACTCATACTGGAAAATTGTGGAGTAAATCGGAAATGATCCTGGTTCCTTAAGAACCGCTCTCAAGGCCAAGGCCGGGGCGACAACCCATCCGCGCCTGCCGACCCTGCGACAACCCGAAAGCTCCAGGCCAGCAGGCCATCCGCCCAATCCAGTTTGACGATTTCGGAATGCAGCCATGGCTCGAAACTGGGCCAGGCGGCCTTTCAAGAATGCAGATCGACAGCAAACCACCCAGTGGGCTTGTCGAAAGTTCCGCCCAATTTGCTGACGCTGGGGCTACTGGAGCAGCCATGAAAAGGCACGCTGCAGAAAGGCTTCGCCACCCGTCCTGACAATTTCGCCGTGCGCGACGACGACATGCTCGGCATGTTTTCCGATCAACTCACGGATCTTGGGGCGCGCGGTTGCGCGGCTGCGGAAACTGATCCGATAGTCGATCGGCGGATAGCCCCATCCCTCGACCATTTTCGAGAGTCTTGCAATCGGCCGCATCCACCAAGGCCAATGGCTTTTCAAGAATCCCTCGCTGAAAGTCTGCGATAGGTCGGCAATGATGGCGGTGCGGGACGCACGGTGAAAGAAGATCACTTCGTCCATGAAAGGCGAATTGGTGAAATAGAACTGGTCGATCTGCCCTTTCCATTCGGCTGGTGGATCGTCGGCCAGTACCCCGGAAAAGCGAAGTTCCCTGCACTTGGCGACTGTCGCCGCCGTCGCCCATAAATTCGCGTCGGGGAATGCGGCCTGCCACTCGTCCAAAAACAGGTAGTGCAGCTTGTTGGGGCTCACGATGTGCCGGACAGGCCCCAGCGTCCGAACCTCGTTCTCGATCGCGGCCGTCCTGGCGACCGGCGACCATAGCCACAGCCCCCCGTCGGCAAGGCGCACGACGACCATGCGTGTCGGATAGTCGAAGCCTTTGAAGGAGACGACTCCGCCATCCGCGAACCACAGATTCGATCCCAGCGGTTCCAGCATGGTTGCGAAGTCTAGTCTGCCAGGAGGACGCTTTCCAGCCCGAAGCTGATGGTCCGCTGTCCATCCCAACCCGGACCGTCGGGGACAGACCAGCCCCGCAGCGACAAGGATTCATTTAGGCCGCTCGGGGGCCGGCACCAGACCGTTCGGTTCCACTGCGTGCCCGGCGAATTGCCGCCATTCGGCATACCGCTGGCGGTATGATTGCCGATCTGGTCGCGAAGTATCACGCTCTTCGTGCGGTTGCAAAGGCTTTGAAGACCTGGGAGACCCGGTTCCGACTGGTCTGCATGTGCGGTCAGTCGGATTGCAGCCGCTTCTCAGGGGCGCATGCCGACCTTCCAACCCTCCCTGGTCCTGTCGAGATGCTGTTCGGTAATCGTGTTGGGGTCATCGCGCGCTTCGAGCATCGCGTGGTCGTCGTCGATCGCGACGCTCATGATCTGCTTTCGCCGCGCCTCGCCCTGAGCGCCGCCGCGCATGCGGGCGAGAAACTCGTTGAATCCTGCCTCTCCGAACATTTCCGCCATGCCCTTCAGGTCGGCGAGCTTCTCGGGAGTCATGTAAGGGATCGCGGCCTTGAGACCTCCTCCGATGAGAGAGTGCTCGTAGGCGAGAAAGGCATCGGCCTGCGGTGATTTCCGGGCGGCCTCACCTGTGAGCGTCTGCGCTCCGGCCGCGCTTGCTACAAAAAGAGCCAATATGGCCGTAGCAAGAATGGGATGCCGCATCAGAATCCATTTCTATCAACTGGCCGACCAAAAACGACTGTCAAAATCTGTTCTGATGGCGGCTGCACCTTCGCCTTTCGGCGACCTGAAGACTATTGTGCCTCGCGCAATAACGGACCACTATCATACGATAGTGGCCGCCCGGCGGTGTCGGCGGGTGTGGAGGGGGAGACGCCAATGGGCGTTGCGATCTCCAGGATCGGACACCTTGTTATGCAAGGCGTGCTGGACAGCGCGGCCTGGGACGAAGGCTTGTCGGCCATTACGCGGGCCGTGCGCGCCGACCACCTCGTCGCCATTCTTCCGCAAGAGATGGATGACCCCCACGCGCTCGTCATGCCGCTTGCCTGGGGAAGTGGCGTTGCCGACGAGAACATTTGGGCACTGGCAGATTATCCCGCCGACGTGGCGGTGCTCTCGCGCCTGCTGCCGGCGGGCAGGATGGTCGTGCAGGATGACGTGGTGCCGCTGCCGGTCCTGTGTCAGCTGGCGGTGTTCGAGGGCGCGATCAGGCCGATGGGCGGGCGCCACGCCGCCGTCGCGCGCACAACGGCGGGCGGCTTTGTCGCCGCCTGCCGAAGCCGGTGGGGAAAGCCGTTCTCGGATGGCGAGCGGACGACCCTGACGGACCTGCTGCCGATACTAACATCGGCCCTGAACCTGAAACGGCATATGCAGTTGCTAAAGGGTCGGGTCGCCACGCTCGAAGCCGCCCTCGACGATCTCTCGACCGGCGTGATCTTCCTCGATGCGCAGCGGCGTATCCTTCACGTCAACAGCGCCGCCGAGACGATTTTCGCTCGGACAGGGCAACTGCTGACCATGCCGGCGATGCTGTGGGGTGGCGGCGGAATGGAGAGCCGCCGGCTTGCCCAGATCATCGACGAGAGTTCCGGCGCGATCACGCTTGTCCGGAGTGAAATGGCATTGCCGCTGGCGGTTCGGGCGCTGCGCATGCCTGCTCCCGAAGGCGGCGCGATCGCGTTTCCGCGAAAGACGGCGACGATCCTGTTCGTGAGCGATCCAAATCGCCCGGCGCCGGCCGGCATAGCGGGCCTCTGTGCCGCCTTCGGGCTAACGCCACGCGAAACCGACATCGTGGCGTTGCTGGTGGCAGGAGAAGGACCGGCGGACATCGCGGCCAGGCTGGGAATTTCTCTCGGGAATGTTCGTGGCCACCTGAACCGCATCTTCGGCAAGACCGGCACGGGTTCGCAGGCCCAGCTCATCGCGCTGTGTCTTTCGGCCGTGCATTGAAGCGAGGCCACAGGTTTCGGAACCTGAATGGCGCAGGCAGCGGCGGCTACAGTTCGGAGAGCATTTCCCGCTTCCGGGTCTCGTAGTCCTCCGGTGTAATCGCCCCGATGTCTCTCAACCGGGCAAGCTCACGGAGACGGTCCTCAATCGTATCAGCGGGAGCCGGCTGCCGAACGGTTTCAATTCGGATTCCCTTTATCGGCCGCGCCCAAGTGGGCGTCGTGGTCTCCTGCGAGACGAATCCGCGCAGCCTGTCTTCGGCATAGGAGCCAACGCGGCGTGCGCCCCGCGACAGCAAGTACCGGAACGACAGCATGAGCAACGGCCACAAAGCGAACAGCGCGACAGCGTAGATAAGGCTGGAAAAGAACAGACCTCTTGCCGTCATCGGCTGTCGCGAGCCGTCATCGCCGACGCAAAAGAGTTCGCGGGTGACGCCGTACTGCCCCGGCTTGTAGGAATATGGGGACGACACCGTTTCCAGCTTGCCGCTACAGATCAACGGCGCGGCGATATGGGTGAGTGCTGGAAAGAGAGCGCCGCCCGCTACCCCGATCATGGTGCCCAAGAACAAGCTGATGACCAACCGCGCCGTCAGCGAAAGCGCGCGAAGTGCGCGCAGCCACGGCGCTGCGCTTGCTGTGTTATGGTTGGGGCGTGGTCCTTCTTTGCCGATCATCGGTCCAGAACAGCTATGGAAGCCGAAGTGGTCACCAGCTCAATCATTCACGCTAACGTCCGTAAACAGGAATCCCGCCGGCCTTCTGGTGAAGGTGAAGATGTTTTCGTAGCAGGAGATATGGTAGTTGTCGTTGTTCTCCTCGTCGCGATCATAGACGGCTTTCTCGCGTCGGATGCAGGCGCGATTCTTCTTGGTGAAGAACTCGGGATAAGCTTTCGCACGAAATTTTGCGGCATCAGAATAAGTCGTGTCCTCCATGAAGGGCAGCCTGGTCATGCCGGCAACGGCGGCCGAATCGTTGGCTTTCAGAGCCGCTCGAAACTTCGTGATGAATCTCTCGAACTCCGTCTGCAAAGCATGCGGCGCGGCGGTTTTCTCCGATGCCTGAGCGAAAGCGACCGCCGGGCTCAAGAGAATGGTAGCGAGCTCATCCGACTGTCCGGCGTCAGCGTCGACCAGCGCAGGCTTGGCAGGTCCAGTGACCTGAGCGGCCAGGCTCGGATATCGTTTCGCCGATATCAGTCCGGGCACCTCACATAGATTTCCGGCATCTGGTAGTTTTTCTGGACCACGAGCGTATTCTCGTCGACCCTGTGTATCGTGGCGATGCCGTTGCGTGCGAGCGCTCCTACTCGCTTCTGGAAATCTGTAGCCGACTCCAGACCCATATAACGAACGTAGTCATCCTGCGGCGTGACGACCGAATAGACGTTTCCCGTGATCAGTTCGAACCGCACATGGAGTAGCGCCCCGCTCTCCTTTCCCGACGTTAAGGTGAAACCGTTCGGATCGACTTCGTCGATCGCCGAATAGTTCTTCTGACACAGTCTGTCGTAGGCGTTTTCGACTTCAGCAGCGGAAAACAAGATGATGCCGAACCAATGGCCGCGCAGATTGGCCAGAACCCGGTCCGAATTATGGGCAATATAGCCTTCGGCTGTCGTACTGCTTCGAAAGACGTCAATGGTGTTGTCCAGCTTCTGGGCGTCGAAGGCAAATGCCGGGCTTGTGGTGAGCAGGGCCATGAATAGTAGAAATCGCATCATGTCGTCTCCGTTGGCGAAGCCCGTTCCTGCCGGCTCGCCGGGCTCGCTTTTCCTTCTTAGGAACACTTCCTCGCAAACGCTTTCAGCGCATCCGTCTCCGCCTTGCCGAGCGGGACCGTTGCCGGCTCGCTGCCCTTTGGCCGCATCTCTATCGGCTGGCCGGAGGTGAGGATGCGCCAAGCCCTTCCTTTAGGTTCCAGCGTGGTGAGCAACATCGCGTTTCCAGTCATCTCATAATCGGGGCTCTTGACCGAAACGCCGTCTACCTTGGTCGAGAGCGTGCCGGCAGCCAGAGAGAGGCTGACCGGTTCATGCTCGCCGCGCCCGAGGGGCAGTTCGTTGCCGATGAGCACCTCAAACATATCGGGGGTGATGCAGGTGGCGAACAGCAAGGCGTCGGTTTCGGGCTCGTCCGATCGAATCTGGATGGTTTCAAGCTTCTCGGTGCTCGCGCCATAGAGTGGTTCTGCGGTCGCTGCCGTCGATGCGGCTACCAGACAAAAGACCATCGTGCCGATTCTCTTCATCGCATCCTTCCTTGCCCCTGACGTTCGCCCTTCATCGCCGTAACCGTCCCGTGTCGACGACGCGGATTTCGCGCTTTTCCAGCCTGACCCTCATTTTGAAGTAAAAGCCCGGATCGTCGGCACCGGGAATTTGCAGCACCGTTTTGATCTCCATCCGGTTGCCCCTATCGAACCGGCCGGCGACGACATGCGCTTCATACGAGTCGACGGCGCCGTCGTGCTTCCTGCGCGCGAGATGCTGCCTGCCGATGCGTCTGACGATGGCGAGAAGGTCGCCGCGGACCAACAGCTTGCCCGCCTTGTCAAAGCGGAAGACCTCCGCGGCGAGCGTGTCCCATCTGTCATTCTGCCGCATTAGCAGGCGTGTCTCGTCCTTCGACCACAGCACGGCCAACTCGGCATAGTTGTAGATTTCATGGTCGCCGGAATGCGTGCTGCCGGCATCTGCGATAATCGCGCCGTCACGCAACCGCACGACAGCGTTTTCCGGTCCGCCGCCAAGAAACGAAATCGACCCATCGGTCGGATCAAGCTTGAGGCGAGCAATGGCCGTGGCATCCTCCGGCACAACCCACGCGACCGCATATCGCCCAGAAGGCGAGATTGTTTCTTCGACGACACGCAAGGTCCATCCATCGCGATGACAAACCATGGTCGCCTGTTCCCGCGCACAGGGATGCGGATTCTGCGATTCGGACTCATTGGCGCGTGCAGTGGAAAATGTGCCGACGGCGATCGACAGTGCCATACCGAGAGTTGTCGGAAACGTCGCGAGCGCCTTGATCATTGGTCGACCATGCCCTTGACGATCTCGACGGCTGCCGAGGTGCTGACGCCGCCAACCGCAGGCTTGTCCTTGCCGCATATGAAGGATGGCTGAGCGTCGGCAATTTCGTGGGCGAGTTCGTTGGCGTTCCGATTGACGGCCGCATCGACCGCGCCCATCACGCAGGCCATGCGGGGGGTCACGCGGAGGACAGCGAGCACCTGGTCTCCAACCTCCGGCCCGCCATCCTTGGCAAACTTCATTCGCACGATCGCTGCGTAGGGAATGAAACCCTTCGTGCCTTCATTTCCACGCCAATCGACTACGAAACCCGCGCTCCATGCCTCCACGATCCAGATGACTTTCTTCGGGTGGCCACCGTTCGGCCAACGGAAGCCTATCCGAAGTCGGGTTCCCAAGGCGTTGACCAGTACCTGCGAGTTGCCGAGACCGGAGCAGGTCTTGAGCTGATCGTCCTCCTCGCCCGGTTCGTGGCCGATCGGCGCGAACTTGCAATCCTTGTTGGCGATGGAGGTAAAGCGGCTTTGGGCTGCGCCGGCCGAATGGGCCGAAACAGCGGTGATGACCATGGTCGAAAAGAGAACGGCCGCTATCCGCATGGCGCTCCTTCCTGGCCGAAACGGACCGCTCATTCCACCGATCAGTGCAGCCCCGGCGACGATCCTCATCGGACGAACCATTCGGCGAAAAACGATATTCCGAGGAAGAACGCGACACCGATCGAGATCATTGGGGTCGCCAGTCTCAGACAGAATCTCGCCCTGGAATCCGCTCTCGGTTTCGTGTCGATGACGCCGTAAGACAGGATAGCGAAGCCGGCCGCGCCGAGCAGGACGCACGCCGCGCCTCCGATCGCCCACATGCCGCGCAGATGCAGAGCTTCATGATGTCTAAGGCGCCAGGGCGCCACATCGGCGATGAGGCCGTATATCGCGTAGGCGGCGATCGCGATCGCGACGACGAACACGATCAATTTGCGTATTTCAGTCGGCAAAGGCCGCATAAAGCTTGTCCCATTGCCCAGCATGGCCGCTGGCGCGCGCCGCGTCGTCCCATTCCAGCTTCGCGCATTTGCGCAGCGTCTGGCAGTTGTCGGGATCGCTGGTCATGCACAGCGTTCCCTTGCCGCCGGCCAGCTTGAACGTCGCCTTGTCGAACGGCTCGGCCGTCAGCGAATGCGGCGCGCCCTCGAACACGTCGCAGGTCAGGTCGGCCTTACAGCGCATGAACTGGCTGGACTCGAGCAACTGGTCCTCGCCGCCGGCAAGATATTCGATGAGCCCGTCCGAATGGATGACGTAGGGGCTGGTCGAGCAGATGAGGTGCATGACATCGGCGGTGGCGTCGGCGTCGTCGGGCGGCCCGAAGGCCCATAGGCCCGCAATCCCGTCCGCCAGCCGGACATCGTCCTGCTGCTGTTGCAGGGTATAGATGACGCCCATGGCGCCGTGCGGCCGCGCCACGATCCTTTGATTGTCGATGAAACCGACACCATAGCCTTCGGACAGGCCGTTCAGCTTGACCATCTGTTCGCCGGAACCCGCGTCCCAGATGCGCACATACTCGTCCGACGAGCCAGTGGCGATGCGGGCGCCGTCCGGGCTAAAACCCGCGGACAGCACCTTTTCGACGCCGTCTTCCTTCAGACTGACAATCTCCGCGCCTCTCGCCGCATCGAAGACGCGCGCGACGCCGTCGTCGGCGCCGGTCACGATGCGCCTGCCTTCGCGGTCGAACACCGCCACTTCCACGTCGGCCTGATGCCGCAGCGCCGCGATCTCCTGTCCTCTCGCGGCGTCCCAGACCCGCACGGTCCGGTCCCGCCCCACCGTCAGGATGCGCGTGCCGTCCGGACTGAAGCCGACCTGGTCGACGGCCTTCTCATGGCCTTCCAGCCCGGCGATCTTCTTCCCGGTGGCGGCGTCCCACACGACCGCGGTCTTGTCGATCGAGGCGGTGGCGACGCGCTTGCCGTCCGGGCTGAACGCCACGTCGGTCGGCGGCGCCGAATGCCCGTCCAGGATGACGACCTCGCGCCGACCTTCGATCTGCCAGACCGCCGCCGTGTCGTCCTGCCTGAGCACGACGATGGACTTGCCGTCCAGGCTGAACGGCTGCCGCGGAAGGCCGACGATGAGCGTTTGCGCATCCCGTGGGATCGCCGCGAATTCCTTATAATCGGCTGTGTTCCAGAAGCGCAACGTCTCCTCCGTCGCCACCATCACCGTCGAGCCGTCCGGGCTCCAGGCCACGAAAGACGCCTTGCCTTCCAATTCGGCCACCTGCCTGCCGTCCGACGTGTCGAAGACGATCGTGCCGGCGTCGGTGGCGAGCGCGACGCGGTCGCCGGGCGGGCTGAAGCGGACGGCATGGACGGTCTCGTCCACGCTGAACACGCGCGACTCGTAGAGTTCGGCGGCGAATGCCGCGCCGGTCATCGAGAGCGTGACCAGCCAGAACCCAAGCAGGACGGCTAGTCGTTTCAGGAACGCCGCCAAGCCAAGCCAAATCGTCCGGGGTACCTGTAGAGGCCCGCCACGATTTATACATATGTCCGCCAATCGAGCCACTAATGTCGATTCCTATTCTCGTCCGCGCACCGCGATAGAGGTTCCAATGAGCCCTGTTCTCGCCCGGGCAATTTATCAACGGCGCGTGCGTGGCTCCAAAACGCGCACCGACCCGTCACAAGCGTGAGACGAGCAACCGGTGCGCACCGATCCATCGCCGAAGCGGCTGATACCTTTCTGAAATCTGTTCGAGCCGGTCGACCTCACCGAGCCGTTACCCAAACGTCTCGGACCCTTCTGAAATCCCGTCGAACCGGCCGGTCTCACCGAGCCATCGCAAGCATGGGCGCCGCAGCCGGCATATGTCGATCCACCATGGACTGAAAATGATCCGTGGCGCGAGCGTGCCGTGCTCGTCGAGACAAGCTGTACAGTCACGATGAGAGAAAGCCCCGCAACGATGAAGAGGCGCGAAAGCATGATGATCTCCTCGAAAGTTCAGCTTGCAGTTGGATTAGCCGAGGCAGGCTAGCGGGCGCGATCGGCGTCCGACACTATCATTCGATAGTGGTGCGGCGGCGGCATCGGGCCACTATCGTCGGCGGCATCCGACCGTATCGGGAGGATTGCAGGGCGGTCCGCAAAGAGAAGGACGAGAGCCAATGCGCAGATCGCTTGCCGCAGCAATGTTCCTGCTGATGCCCCTGCTGGCACCTGTGACGATCGCAGTCGCCGACGATGCGTCCTGCATTGCCACACCCGCACGCTAGTCCCTGCTCGCCATGGCAGCGGCAGCGAATGCGGAAGCGAGCAAGCGTGTTTCGAGCAGCGACACGAGCGCGAATGCCAACGAGCGTTTCCGCGTGGTCGCAGACACATGGGGACACATATTCCAGACTGCCGCAAGGATAGGAGAACCGGATTTCGTCCTGCCCTTCGCGCTTGCCGCCGTAAAGCAGTTCGGCACCACCGGCATTCCCGAACTCATCGCCGCGCTGAAACTGGCCGGGCGCGATGCCGATCTGACCGCATTCCTGAAGCAGTTGGAGATGAGCGACGACATTGCCGATACCGTTTTCGGCCCGGCGCTGGCCGCAGCCGGCCGATCCAGCGATTTCAAAGCGTTTGCGATGTCGCGCAGATATGAGCCCTACAATGTGGTTGCGATGGAGGCGGCCGGGAATTTCCTCGCCGGGAAGCCGGCGGAAGGGTTGGCACTCATCGACGCGCTGCACGGCGACTTCCGCAAAGGCGCGGGTATCAACGCGCTGGCCATTCTTCAGGGCACGGGACATGGGGACGTCGCCGCACCCCTTCTTAAGTACCAGGACCTCGGCACCGTAAACGGGGCCGAGGCGTGCGCGTTGGTCGCACAGGCGAGCAAGGACAAGGCCCTTGCCGAGAAGTGCCTTGCCGCCGCTTCACCGCTTCCGCAAGCGGCCGCCCGCGACGGTGCATATCTCTACGCCGTCGCCCCCCAGCTCGTCGGCGCCCTGGCCGCCGTAGGCGACTGGCAGGAGGCGCTGACGATCCTCCGGCAATTGGAGCCGGCCGACCGGATGAATGCGACAGCGAAGTTTGCAAAATTCTCGCACGCACCGGGCATTCTGCCGCTGGCGCGCAAGACGCTTGGCGCGCCCGGTCCGGAGGCAGGAAAGCGTGGCAGATTTCTTGTGAGGGTGCTGGTGCTGGCTGGGGAGGCGGACGAGGCCGCCCGATTTGTTGCGGCCGCCCCGGACGACGCGACGCGGGACGACTGGAGCCGTCTGCAAGCCGAAGCACTCGCCGAAATGGGCGACACCGCCACGGCCCTGCCGCTGGCAACTCACATCGCCGATCCGGCCTCGCGAGCTTATGCGCTCTGCGCAACCGCCATGGCCTTGTCCAACTGAGGCTCTACCTTGAATCTCGCTTCCAATGATCCTTGCGCGGGCATGCTCATGCCACATAGCTTGGGGGAGGGTTGTCCCTCAACGAGCGGGCCGGTTGCGATGTCGCACAATGTGACCGAGCGGATGCCATGCGTGAAGACGAGATAGGTCTGAACGAAGGCGATGCCCGCGACGTGTCACCGGACGGGCGGACCGTCATGCGCCGGTCGATGGGCCATCTGCCGGGCGACATTCATGAGATTTCCCCCATCTACAGCGTCAACGTCTTCGATGCCCGCAGCCGGGAGTTGGTCCTCGCGCTTGGCCGCTATCGCGAATTCGACTCCTCGCATGAATGGGAACCCGACGGCGCTGCGCTTGTCCGCGTCGGCCCCGTCCGGCTGCGCATATCGGTGGCCGAGGGCAACTGGTCGATGGACCGCGACGGCTGGCAGGCACATCCACTGGACGGCGACATAGCAGCGGCGCACACGCTCCTCGATCCGCATTTCCCCGTTTCGCGCTACGGGCTCATGGCGGATCGAGCCGAACAGCCTTCGATCAAGCCATCAAGGCAACGGTTGAAGGATGCCGCGCTGATTACGGCTTTCTGCCTCGCAGCCGCAGGAAACATCTATCTCTACATGACAGGGCAGACAGAGATGCAAAAGCTGTTTCGCTATGCGGACGAATATATCGGGTCCAATTAGGCGATGTCAGGGTGCTGCCTCAGCGCCGGCCGGTTTCTGCGACGGCGGGCCGAACGCACGCCAACGTGCCTCAACCTCGCCATTGAGCCCATTGCCGCCGACCGACAGCATGCTGTGATGGAGTGCCACCAGCATCTGATCGCCGCGCGGGATGAAGATGCTCGACCAGCCGGACCCGCGACCGTTCTTCGATACGATGTGATGTATCATCCCGTCGACAAGACCGAGTGCTGTCTTCAGCCCCTTGTTCCGAGCCAGCGACTTGTGAGCCGGCAGGATTGCCTTGTCGTAGAAATCCTTCGGAACGGCAACTGCCGTCACATTGCGGTAGGTTTCGCGTAGTTCGTTCTGAACCGTAGGGCCGATTTCCACGTTGATCGGCAGGGAAGCACGGGTCGTCACGTCGATCACGGTCAGCTCTTGAACTTCCTGCCATGGGATGTCGACGCAAGTTGCGCCGTCAATGTTGACCGTGATGCCTTTGGGAGCGAGCGTCAGCAACGGCTCCCCGGGCGCGAAGAGCCTGTAAGCCTCGCGCAGAAGAAAAAGGAAGCCAGCCAAGCCAAGGACATAAGCGGCGAGTTTCAGCCCGCCAAAATGCGCGTCGCCAAGCATCTCCCGCTCATGGATCTTCCTGAGAATGACGATCGCGATCGCGGCCAACCCGACGCCATAGGCAAGGTATTTGAGACGCAGCCACCCGCGGCGGAAGGCGATGGTCGCGTTGACATCGGTCGCGGTCATATCAAAATTCCTTTTGGAGACATTTACTCCCGCGAACAGGTGTACTCGCCCATGTTCCTGCGATGGGCAGAGGTAATATCCCGTGGCGCCGCCATATGACTTTCAGGTGGCATGCTAGTGGTTCGCGTACGGTTCGACACTATCATTCGGTAGATGGACGCTTGCCATGCTAGTGGTGAATACGTGCCATTGTTACAGGAACAAGCGGCCGATCGCACCGAAGGTCGATGGTCTTGCCGCTCCGGCCGATCCCCGTATTCCACTTATCGAAGGGGTGGATCGTTCCAGCAGCCTTGCAGAATGGGCCATTTGGGTTGTCTCGACGACACGCCGCGTCCGGGCGGGGCTTCCCGGGCAAATATCAGTATGAATTCGGTTGAGAAGAGTTTGGCGGCTACAGTGCCACGCATTACACAGATACCCCTGCGCTCCGGTGCCGTGTCGAGAGCGGACGGATTTTGCCTGGGCCGATGGAGGTATTTTCACGTCGTTGTTCGAACGTCCGCTTTAGGCTGAAGACAGATCCTGTCTGAATGACCGGGATGCGGGCGCCAAGCGGCCGGTCGTGGACTAACAAGATTGGCCAAAGGACTCGATCAATCACGGGTGAGGATATCTATTTCATGTTCAATATCAATAGCTTAGTTCCATAACCCATATTATGCAACTTTACATTGTAGAAAGTCGATGGAGCTTATGTCAGGTAGCGCAGCTTGGCCGAGGCTTCTCAATCAGACCGGCACTCACGGTTTAGCAAGCGCACGCCGGGTCGCAGTCCTTTTTGAGCAAATTCGCCTTGGGCGAGTTCAAGGGCATCTGTCGCCGGTTCGGCCGAGTAATGATAATCGTCGGTTTCCGCCGTCATATCCTCGATGTTGAATAGGGTCCCGTCGGCCGAAATGAAGCCTACGGACAAGGGTATGAGCGTGTTGCGCATCCAGAACACGCGCGGTTCGGCCTCCGGCCATGAGAAGAGCATTCCCGATCCGGCATCTTTGCGGAACATAAGCCCCTGGGCCATCTGTGCGGGCGTTCTGGCGACAGGCACATCGGCGAGAGTGATGTTGCCGGAGAAGTAGAGCGTACAACGTTCTCTCGAATTGGCGGCAGGTTGAACTGCACCGGCGCCGGCGAGAACCGATAGAGCAAAACCGCCAAGGATCAGGCCCGGCGACGCGCTCAAGATCACCATCCTCGCAATACCCATATTGCCGCAATCGGATCCGCCAGAAATTGATGGTCGGGCCGGGCTGGCCGGTCGGTAATCAAAAGCCCAATCTCCTGCTCTACCGACTGCGATCGCCGCGATCCCGGTCTTTCGGCGGGGTCAGAACCACCCGAGATGGGATCTGGCGCTCCTGCTGCCTTTCCTGGTCGCGTTCCTTCGCTCGATCGCGGCCGCGCTCCTGACTGTCGCCGACAATAGCCCTGCCCTGATTGGCCTGGGCAATCCGGGAAACGTCGGCGCTGCGATTGCTCGATGTACGATCGATCTCGCCCTTCTCGAGCACGACGTCGCGCCCGGCGCCCGATTTGGTCGACGTCGCATTCGAGGTCCTGTCGTCGTGCCGCTCTTTGCCCTTGGCCACACGAGAGTCGAGCTGAAGCCTGACGACCTTGTCGATGACCCTGGTAGCGGATTCGAAGATTGCGCGTTCGGTGGGGTTCGCGATTGCTTTTGCGACCGCTGCCGCCGAGGAGGCGATCGCATCCATGGCGGTCTTTGCCTGGTTGGGCGTGATGGGTGTGTTGCGTAGCATATGGGTTTCTCCTTTGTCATGCGAAGGCAGTTCGCCGTGTGAGACGGCATCTTCCAGGCGGCGATATTCGCGCCTTAACCCGATCGTCAGATCCTTGGAGAGCTCGCGGGCGGTGCTCGGCTGCGCGCGGTCCTTGCCGATCGTGTCCAGCATGTCGATGACACGGCTGAGTGCCTTCTTCGATGTGTTGAAGCGGTCGACGCCGGCCTGCATCGTGGGCGCCGTCGGCGTGTCGCGGATCTTGTTCATGACCTTTGTCATGACGTTGGGCGGCGTGTAGGCGCCCATGCGGCGGAACATTTCCCACTCCCAGCGTTTGACGGGTGGCGGGCCGGCACGATCGAGGCGCTTCTGGTGATCGATGGCCAGGCCGCGGTCGCGCGCCTTGTCGGCAAATCGTTCACGCCACTCCGTGAAATCGCGAATGTTGGGATTGAGGCGGGTCTTGGCCGGGCCTTTAAGGCTGACGATGGCATGGACATGCGGGTGCTTGGCCATTTCGTGACGATTGTGGACCGCGAAGGCATATCGATGCCCATGAAACTGGGTGCCGAGGAAATCGCCTGCCGCCTCGATAAACTTGTCGCGGTCGACGTTTGCTGGACCGGAAAGGAGCAGGTGCATGAAGTCGCGAGGCTGCCGGCTTTGGAGAAGGACGCCGACCGTGCGGCCCTCTCGCGTGAGCTCCTTATGGTCGGTTGTCGTGATCGAGCGGCGCTCGCTGGTGCGCTTGTAGATCGGTGTCTTGTTGCCGCGTTCGACCAGGTGAGCGTGGGTTGACAGCGTGACTGCGTTGTCCTGGCGCTGCATGGCGTGCAGGGTGGCGTTGAACCCTTTTGGGCCGGACGCGAATTTGGCGGGATAGCGCGATATTGGTGCGATCCCCTGCCCCGCGAGACGGGCGTCGACACGACGATCGATTTCCCGAACCGATTCGATCGAAGGGGGGATGTGGCCGTCGGTCGTGCGATCAGCTCGATCCGATTTTTCATGAGCCAGGACGATGGCGAGCTGAAGCCGCATCTGATCCTTCACGCCCGGGCCGATGCTGTAGGCATAGGTGCGATCCGTGTCGCCATCCTGCACGATCCCGTCGCGTGCCAGATTGTCCAGCGCCGTGGCGACGGTTTCGCGGCTGGCGTTCGGTAGCTCATAGGTAAGGAGGAGGACGTCCTTCGAACCCTCGCGTGTGGTGAAATCGCGCTCCCATTGTGCGAGGGCATCCTTGATGCTGACGACTTCGCGACCGTCCTGGTCGATCGCACGCTCTTCCTTGGCCTGGTATTCGAGAACATTGCGTGCCGATCCCGCGCCGGCGCCATAGGACAGCACTTTGACGACGACGGCATTGTGGCCGGTGGCTCGGCTCAGCGCGGTGCTGGCGGCGTCGAGGCCAGGTCGTGATCTGGCCGAGCTATAGGGGCGACGAGAATGAGGTGACCGTCCACCGCCACCATTGCCACCCCCTCCTCCGCCGCCACGGTGATCGTCCTCGATCAGCTCGTGGTAGAACGGCAGCCGACGCTTAGACCGGGAGGGATTCCTGCGTGGCTTTCTCATCGTGCGCGGCGATCAAATCTTTCACTATCGTATAAGATCGCACAAAAGCGGCGTCACGGATAGAGTCGATTGCGCTTGCTATCTCGTCGAGTTTCTCCAGGATCCGGACCGAGTATTGGTCGGTCGCTGCGGCTCCGTCACCCATGAGATCACGGTGGATGCGAGCGATGTCCCGGATTGTGAGATGGATATGCTCAAGCTGCTCGTCGTGATCGGCCAGAAGCGGGGCGACTTCCGAAAGTGTCCGGTCAATGAGAAGCTTGATGATAAGAGCCGGCGAGGTATCGAGGTGCCTCGCCAATGCCTCCAGTTCATCTGCCCGGTGCCGGGGGAGGCGGAGGTAGTAGCGCGGACTGGGCATTGTCAGTCGTTGTGCCGGTCCAGCCCGGCCATGATAAAGTCCTCGATCACAGTCGTGTAGCGCTTGCTCTGGGAGAGGCCATGCGCAACCAGGCGTGTGATAACGTCGTTGCGCAATCTGAGCGTGACACGCGTGTAGTCGGCGGATTCCGCCTTGTTGAGGCGCGCAGATTGCGATGCCTCCTCCTGCGGCCGGGCCGGGGAAGGGCCACGACGCTTTTGTGCCGGCGTGCCGCGACTGGAAAGAGATTCCGACAGCGATGACGATCTGTTCGAAAACTCGACTTTGCTGGGCGGCGGGTTATCGATCTTCTGGGTGCCGGTGTCGGCTTCCGGCATAGGCGCAGCGCCGGACGAGGATAGTTCTTCGACAGATGCGAGCGGGGGCATGAAGGCCATTGCCGGATCTTCGGGGTCGACAGGCTCGATGTTGCGGGTTCGGGCGATCGCGGCGAGGTTGCCTGCCACCACGACGCGGTTCCGGGGAGAGGTAGCCATATTCACGACGCCGCACTGATTAGGTTTATGAAGTCGTTGTTCAACGACTTAATCTGGTCGATGGCGTCCAACACGCTTTCGCGGGCCCGTTTCCTCGCAGAGGGCGCCATCTTTGGATTCTCGTCGATCTCGCGCAGCTTCGTATAGAGCGTCCCATACCCGGCCGCGACGTCGCTGAAGTGGTTGCTCTTGCGGACGATCGTTTCGAAGGTGGGTACGTTGCCGGCGTTGAGCAGCTTGATGACTTCCGGAATGGCCCGGTTCTTCGTCATGGCGATATGGTCGACATTGTTCCAGATGGCCGCATGTGGCGTGACCGCCCTGCCCTCCTGCGCTCCGATCTGCTTCAGGAGATGCGAGACGTTGATCGCTTGCGTGGCGCTCGTCGCTTCGAGAATGACCGGGATGATGACCGCCTGGACCCTCCTGAAAACATCCAGGGCCCGGCCATGGGCGTGCCCGCCGACGTCGTAGATGTGGATGTCGGCCGCCGGCGCCGATTTCAGCCGTTCGTTCAGATCCTCGTTCGGCAGCACGGAGATCGCATCGATATTGTCGATCTCGCTGATCGAGCCGCGAGCGATCGACGTCTTGTACCAGCGGTAAAGCGACTGCTGCTGGTCACAGTCGATGAGCAGCGTTCGAGTTCCCTGGCTGCCGAACTCCCCGGCCAGGTTGAGGCTGAGGACAGTCTTTCCTCCCCCTCCTTTGAACGTGCACAGGGCCAGCGAAACGGATGGAGCATTGGACATTGCCTGGATCGACATGAGGCGGCAGCTCTTCGCAACGACAAACAAACTTTCTCTATAGTATAATTCTCTGAGCGAAGAGTGCAACGTCACCGGGCGTCATTTTGATAGTCTCACCCGGTGCCAATGACGCAATTTCACAATGTAACATTGTCACCAAGTGGCATTGTCACCGGGTGACATTGTGACAATGACACCGACGTCGAACCCTGGCGTCCGCTGGCGTTTCCGTGCTCGGCCACCCTGGCCGAAGCGGACACATGCGAGCTTGTTTTCATCCGTCTGAGGCGAAACCGAAGCGACGCCCCGCGGGCGCAATGGCTAGCTGTCACCAGCTAGCCTATCCTGCCATTTTTGAAAGTAAGCTGGTTGGCCAACGCCGTAGCCATGTCCGACGAAGCCTTTGGACGCAAAGCGGCCGAAGGCGAGGAGTGACAGAGACTCACGGCGCTGGCCAACCAGCTTACTTTCAAAAAGTCCGAAGCGAACGCCTCAATGCGCGAGAGCGGCCGACCAGCCGCGCAGCGGGTGGCCGGTCGCGATAGCGTGCATCGAGGCGTGAGCGCGCCGCCCGGGCAGTTGGCGAAGTCGCGGCAGCGTCCATCAACCGGCCCGAAAGGCCGGCTGCGAAGCAGACCACACGAAGAGGGAGGTCTGGGGGGAGAGGCGGCAAGTCTCTCCCCCCAGGGCTGGCCGGCGTGCTCGATGCGCACCGGCCAGCCCCTAGCCGCCCCCGCCGGGCTCCCTGTTGAGCGGCGGCCGAAGGCCGATCCCGGGAGAGGGGACGGGTTTGGGAAGGGGGCGAGGGAGCGAGAGGGGGAGCCGATTTTGTCGGCGGACGCCCTGGCGGCCGTCGGCAAAAATTGGGGGAACCGCGATGTTCTTGACGCCGGAGAGGCGGTGCGACAATGGGCGGTCAGAGAGTGAGGAGCGCGCGGCCCGACCAGGGCCGCGTCCATAGGCGACAGCCTGTCGGCCACAAAAATTGGGGGCACCATCGGTCCTTGAGGCGCGATAAGTGTGGACGTCATAGATAGAGGCCCCCGCGCGCGACCAGCGCGCGTCCGCTTGCCGGGGCGCAGCCGGCCCTCCGTCGTGCCCGCGCACTGACGGTCGGGATTTTCCGCCAACGGTCGAGCGCCGCGAGACGATCGTCACCCGCATGGGGCCGAAACCGCGCAGCGGGTTCGGTGAGCGCCCGCAGGGCGCGAGTAGAGCCGTGCCCGAAGGGTCTCGCCCAAGTCTTCCTTCCGGAAGAAATCCCGCCAATACCTCGGCCGAATATGCGGATCCGTCATCGCCATGAATCGGTCGCGCCAGATCGATTCAGCAATGTCGTTGGACGCCGCTTCCGGAGGAAGCGAGACTCTCTCCATGGATCACGACGAAACAGGACCGGTTCATCTTCGCCGCATCGACCCGTCGCGGAACATGCGACGGTTCTATACGCTCGCCATCCAGCCGACCCTGTTCGGCGGTGCTTCCGTCATCCGCAACTGGGGCCGCATCGGCACCAGCGGCCAGTCGAAGATGGAGACATTCGACAGCGACGACGATGCCGCCGCCGTCCGGCTCGAACGCACCAAGCGCCGCCGCGGATATCGCGATAGCGGCGCACCCTGAATACAGCGAAACGCCCGGAATCCTGCGCTTTTCAGTGGATTCGCGCCGTTGCCCGACCGCCCGCCCTACCCTCGCGGCGAATTCATTGCCATAGGAAAGGGATTGACCACTTGAGAGGAGACTGCCCGACATGACGACAGCGACCGAGATCGCCGCAACGCAGAACCTGACCAAGGCGCAGGCCAAGGCGATCGTCGACGGTGTGTTCAAGGAGATCGCGTCTGCGGCGTCGAGCGGGGCCGAGACTAATATCCCCGGTTTCGGAAAGTTCAAAGTCAAACAGACGGCAGCCCGCGAGGGCCGCAATCCGGCCACCGGGGGAACGATCAAGATCGCGGCGTCGAAGAAGCTGACCTTCGCGCAGGCGAAAGTGGTCAAGGACGCGCTCAACGGCTGAGGCCGGCGAGCGCGTCCGCGACGCGACGCCGCCCTTAAAAGGGCGGCTCGCTGCTCGCGAGGCCTTCCTGCTCGGCCCAGATCGCCTCGCGTTCGGCCAGCGCCATCGCCAGCTCCTCCTCGATCCAGCGCCGCTCGTCCGCGTAGACGGCATTCCGCAGTTCGGCCCGAAGCTCCTCAATGTGTTGATCGATCGACATCGTCGTCTCCTTGATGTTTGTGAAGGACGACGTCGGCGGCCGTGGCGGGCCGGAGGGGTCAAGGATCGCGAAGCGACCGCCGGAGGCGCCGAGCGGGGGAGCCGATTTTCTGACGCCGCCCTCTTCGGGCGGCGGCGGAAAATTGGGGGAACCGCGATGTCCTTGAGGCCTTCGGAACGCCAGGGCACAATGGGACGATCTGAGCAGACCCACCGCTCCCGGTAGAGCGCCCGGCAAGCCGGAGCCGGGCTCGATGCCCGGTTGCGGCCTCACCATACGTAGCGAGGAAGCCCCGCCTTGCCAGGCTGTGTGGAAAGTCGACCAAATCAGATAGGATGGCCACCTCGGGAGCGGGGTGGTCATTTTCATGGGATACATTGTCGGCGAGGATCGGGATCAAGCATCCCTTTTGCCATCGCGGATCGCGGACTACGTGGCGTCGGATGCCTCGGTTCGTGTGATCGACGCCTTTGCCGATGGCCTTGATCTGGCGGCTCTTGGTTTCGGCCGCGCGGTTGCAGCATCGACGGGCCGTCCCGGTTACGACCCTCGCGATCTGTTGAAGCTCTATGTGTGGGGTTATTTCAACGAGATCCGCTCGTCGCGCCGGCTGGAGCGGGCATGCCGGCGCGACGTCGAGGCGATGTGGCTGTTGCGCAGGCTCGCCCCCGACTTCAAGACGATCGCCGATTTCCGCCGCGACAACGGCCCTGCCATCGTCGGGGCGTGCCGGGTCTTCGTGCTCGTGTGCCGGGATGCCGGCCTGTTTGCGGCCCGTCTCATAGCGCTGGACGGCTCGAAGTTCCGTGCTGCCGCCAGCCCGAAGAAGGTGATCGGCCGTGAGGAGATCGCGGAAGAAGGAGTGCGCCTCGAGCGCAGGATCGCCGCCTATCTCTGCGGGTTGGACGAGGCCGATGCGTGCGAGACCGACGATGAGCCGGATGCGGTTCCCGCAGCGCTCGCCGCTCTGTACAACCGACGCGCCGAACTCGACCGGATGGCTCACAAGCTGGATGCGGAAGAACGCACGACGCTCGTTGAAGGCGAGGAAGATGCCCGTCCGATGCGGGCAGGCAGCGGCCACAAGCCGCCCTGCTACAACGTACAGACCGCAGTCGATGCCGACACGGGCCTGATCGTGCATCACGACGTCACCGACGAGCCGACCGACCGCCGCCAGCTTCATCCGATGGCCAGCGCCACGAGGGAGAGCCTCGATCTCGAAGCCTTGACGGTCGTGGCCGACAAGGGCTTCGACAACGGCGAGCATGCCAGCGCCTGCGAGCGGGACGGCATCGTCGCCTGCGTGCCCTCACAGCGCTCGATCAACAACCAGGGCGACGGCACGCTGTTCGACCGCACCGCCTTCATCTACGAGCCGGAGACGGATACTTTCACCTGTCCGGCGGGCCGTACGCTGGCGCGCAAGCAGCTTCATCGCAAGAAGCGCAATGTCACCTATGCCTCGCAGGACTGTTCCGGCTGCGCCCTGAAGCCACACTGCACCACAGCCGAGCGGCGTTTCGTTAAGCGCCATCTGGATGACGACGCGCTCAACCGCATGGATGCCCGCGCCACGCCCGCGATGATGAAAGCCAGGCGATGTGCCGTCGAACATCCCTTCGGCACGATCAAGCGAATGACGGCAGGCGGACGCTTCCTCACCAGAAACCTTAAAGGAACCAGAACCGAAATGGCTCTTTCCGTCCTCGCCTACAACATCCTGCGAACCATCAACATCCAAACCGCCATCGCCTGAAACAAAAGAGGCCCCGGCAATGCCGGAGCCTCCAAACAGTTTCCACACAGCCTGTTGCGGCGGGGCTCGTTGGTGGCGGGATCAGGCGTCGCGCCGCCTCGGGCGGTTCCAGATGAGGGCGTATTCGCCGTCCTTCTCGCCCGGCCAGAGCGCCGCCGAAATCGGGGCGACGAAGCTCGGATCGTCCAGCTTGATGGAGATGTACTCTTCGCCGTCGTCCGAGACCGCCTTCCAGCCTGCGCCGACCTCGACGCCGTTGCCGGCGGTGATGCGGAAGTCCGGAGCGTCGCGCGAGACGCGTTCGATCGGGTTGAGGCGGGCACGGAAGCCGACGGAGAGAGTGCGGACGTTGCCGACGATGCCGTTGCCGTTGGTCGCGAAATTGCCGATGACAGCCATGGTAGGTTCCTTTCCGGTTTGCTCGGGCCGCGCCCATCGCGGCCTCGATGACGGTGAAAGGACCCGAGGCGATCGACCCCCGCACCCGCAGGGCCGGAACGCAGTGGAGGGCGACCGGAAACGGCTATTTTGTTTCGCGGTGCAAAGGCGGCGCAGCCGCCGGCGGAAAATAGCCGGAGCCGGACGTTGCGGGAAGGCGATCGAGACGCAGTCGGCCTCAGGTCATACCGGACTCATCGAGGCCTGCGTGGGCGCCCGCCAGGCGGATGCTGACAGGAACCTGATCCTGGCTCCATACTCATCGGTGGAATTCGAAGACACGCCGACGGCCACCGGACCGCAGAAGCGTTCCCACCATCGCCGACGGCCCTGCCCTGCCGGCATCGACCGATGCCGCCCGCGCCCGGCCGCTCCGACCGCATCATGACCCGCCACAGCCGCGGACGCCGTGCTGTGGAGGAATTCGGACGTTGGCGAAGTCCGCACCCGCCGATGCCGCGATCTCCGACTCGCGCCGCATCATCAGCTGCTCTCCGGCTGTGCGTGCGACGGCCCTCGTCTCCTGTGCGCCTACGGCGGTGACGTTTGGTCCCACCATGCGCCTCGGCCGCCGGGGCGGAGATTCTGGCGCGCCCAGCCGGGCGCGGAGACGGACGTGCGCTGTCAGCCGCCCGAAAGATCGTCAGGCCATTGCTGGGCGCCATGCAGCACGCGCAGGATCCGCACCGTCTCGCCGGTGACCTGGTAGGCCGCGACGTAAGGCGTCCCAGTGACGACGAGTTCGCGCGTGCCGGCGACGCGGCCCGGCCGGCCGCTTTCTGGACAGTCTCGAAGCCGCCGCGCCACGGCAATTATCCGCTCATCGATGGCGATGGCGGCGGCGGGATTATGGGCTTCGACATAGGCGAAGATGCCGTCGCGATCGGAGAGCGCGAAGGCCGACCAGGTGAGCCTCACGAATTGAGGTCGCCGATCTTGCGACGCGCCGCGGCACGCCGTCCGGCGAAATGCGCTTCGACCTGATCGTCGGGGATGTCGGGTCGGCTATCCTCCAGCGCTTCGCGAACCTTGGCGCGGAACCAGGCGTCGTGGGCCTCGCTATTCGAGAGAAGCTCCAACGGGAGCGCGCCTTCGTTGGCGGTGCGGGTGAGCAGAATGCGCACCGCATCCGACACCGTGAGGCCCATGTTTTCCAGAACGGCCGACGCGCGGTCGCGCACGTCCGAGTCGATCCGTGTCTGAACCAGCGCATTTGCAGGCATGAGCGTCTCCTTATTCCGCCAATGTAATGCAACTGATTGACGGTTGCCAGTTTTATAATGCGTGGTGCCTCCAGGTATCTCCGGTTTTTTCGCGCTGAGATCGGCGAAGGTGACGATGTCGGGGCGCAGGTCCGCGAGCTTGAGTGCTAACAACATGGCGGCGGAATCGACGCCGGCGCCGAAGCATACCGCGAGTGGCCGGCCGGCGAGCGCGCCGCGCAGCAGCCGGCGCTGGGGAGCGGCAAGGACCATCAGGCTGCCTCCCGCTTCGTCGCCGCTTGGGGCTGGAGATCGTGCAGATAAGCCACGGCGCGCTGCGCATGGGCGGCGGCCTGAAAGATCGCCTTTCTGTCGCCCCCCAACACACGCAACCACGATTCGACATAGCTAGCATGGTCTGGCCGCGGCGCCAGCTCCGGAACGATGCTGAGATCGGCGCAGAGGAAGCTGGCGCCAATATCCGCGACCAGCTCTTCGCGGGCACGTTCGGTCCGGTCCTTGTGGTAGCGGCTGAGGTCGCGGTTGAGACGATGGCTCGCGCCAGCCCAGTGGACGCATTCGTGTCCGAGCACCGCGTAGTAGCTCGCCGCGTCGCGAAACGTCTCGAACGGCGGCATCTGCACGTGGTCGCTGGACGGCGAGAAGAATGCCTTGAAGCCGCCGTGCCGGATCACGGCGCCGGTGTTGGCGAAGAAGCGGTCCGCCGCGGCGATGCGCTCGACTGGATCGCTGACCGGCTCGGTCCGGTTGGAATAGTCTTCGGGAAGACCATCGATCTGGTCGCAGTTGAAGACGGTGTAGGCCTTGAGGAAGGGGATGTCGCGTTCGACCTCGCCGCCATGCGGGCCGACCTCGGTCTTTGTGAAGCGGCTGGCATAGACGACAGTCGCGCCGCTTTCGCCCTTGCGCACATGCGCATCAAGCTCGGACGCCTGCCTGAAGGTCATCCAAATCGGCGATGTGAAGCCTCGCGCCATCGCCTCGGACCAGAGAAGCAGCACATTGAGACCGGTATAGGGCTGGCCGTTGTGACGCAGCGGGCGCGTGACGCGGCCGCCGGCGTTGCGCGCGCCCCACGGCTGGACCCATGGGCGCACGCCCTTTTCGAGATCGGCGACGATGCGCTCGGTGATGCGGGTATAGACGTCGGCGCGCGAGCCGGGTTTCCTGTCGGTCATTTTCCTGTCCTCCGTTTCGAGGCCGCGCCCATCGCGGCCCGTCGCGGAGGTCCAGTGCCGGGGCAGTCAGGAGGGCCAGCGCACCCGACCAGGCCCGTCGCACTGCGACGGGTGGGAAGGGCCGAAACGAAGTGGAGGACGGCGAAGCCGTTGCGCGGACCGCCGGCCCCGGCAGGACCACCGTCCGGGACGGGCCGCGGTGGGCGCGGCCGTCCTTGCCTTCCTTTCCCTGCTTTCCGGCGTGCGTCGACATGACAACAGGCCGGCCCCGTTCTCGACCTACCTGTTCGGCTCGAAGAAGGGGCGAGGCCGGAGCCTCGCCCGATCGGCGGCTCAGCCGAGAGCGGCCATCTGCATCTCGGCCGCCTTTCGGTCGAGCGTATGGCCGGGGTTTTCCACGGGGCGCTCAAAGGGCTTCCAACGCTCGCCGACGACGTGCTCGTAAGCCGCGACCGCGCCCTCGGCAGCCATGCGCAGAGCGTGGGCCTGGATTCCCATGTCGGCGGCGAACTCGCGCTTGCGCTGGGCGGCACTCTCGAAGCCGACCGGACCGTCGAGGTCCTCGTCGCGCAGGTCGTTGGCGGCCTTCGCCGTCAGGTCGCGCGCTTCCGTCACCGCCCGGCTGTAGAACTGGCCCGCGCCGTGGGCGGAACCGACATAGGAGCCGACGATGCGTTGCAGATGGATCTGCATGGCGCGCTCGCCAAGGCCTTCGCCGAGCGCATCGGCAGTCTCGACGATCATGCGCTCGTGAAGCTCGCGGATGCCGTCGCTGTCGATCACCGGAGATCCGAAACTCTCCGCGATCAGAGCGGCCTGCGTGGCGTCCGGGCAGGCGAGGCGGACCATTTCGAGGGTCGTGCCCTTGCGCAGCGGAACGACGCGGGCGGCCGGGCGCGGCGCGGGAGCGGATTTCTTCGTCATGGGGATGTCCTTTCCTTCGGTTCGGCCGAAGGCTCGGACCGGCCCTTGCCGGCCTTCCCTTCGGGCGTGCTTGGAAAAGCCGGCGGAAATACGGGCGCTTCAGGGTCCGGGGCGGACGGAATCGAGCGAGGCCGGCTTGCGGGCTAGCGGGGCTTTCCAGCCCCGCGCAGCCCGCGGGCCTGCCTTGGCGAGATCGGACGGTCCGGCCGCAAGGCGGCGCGAAGCGGCCTTGAAGCGCACGGCCGCCGGTTTATGAACGCACCTTGATCCGAAGGGAGGCCGGCAAGGGCCGGCGTTTCGACAGACCGCCGGTAGGAAAGGACCCGCATGACGAATCCGGTCCCGCGGTCTCCGATGACGAAGCCGTGATCCCGCGCCGTGCGGCGGCCTACGCGAGACGGCTCAGGCCGTCTGCGACACCCGCTCCAGAATCTCGGGGCGCCAGAGTCGGATGATCTCCTCGATCTGCGCCCGGTAGTCGACGGGATACTCGGCTTCCGCCCGGCTGGCGAGCCAGGCGAAAACGCTCGTCATGTCGCGGGCGATCGCCTTGTCGACTGCGAAGACGTCCGCCAGGTCGAAGCCGCCGAGGCTGTCCGCGTTCCACCACGCGAGGATGAAGTCCGCGACACGGCGCGATTGGCCCGTGTCGCTGCGAGCGATGCGAAGAAGGCGCTCGAATGCGTCGCGTGTCGGCTCGTCCATGGCGAATACTCCCTGCCCGTTGCGCTATAACACGTCACGGGCGATCTGACACCGGGATGCTCGAAATCGCATCGGCCTTCGCCAGTACGGATAGCGCGCGCGGAAGCCAGTGCTCGAACTGGTACTGCGACAGACCCATCGGCCGCGCCGGCTCCCGCACGATTGCGACCAGGGCTTCGAACAGGTCGGCCTTGCGCTGAACGGTTTCGCCAAAGTCCTCCGGCACCGCAATCTCCTCGCCGGAAAGCGCGGCATTCCTGCCCTTCCATATCCCGGTGACATAGGTTTCACCGGATGTATCAACGTCCTCCTCGGCGTCTCCCCAGCCTTCGTCGTCAAGCGCGAGACCACAAGCCTCCTCAGGCGTAGCGGCCTCGTAGTTCCGCCTTCGATAGACTGGCAAATGGTAGGTTGTTTCCACTGTATAGATCGGCATCTCAGTCTCCTTTCATGCTGCATTTGGTTGTCCGGCGCTCAATGCCGCCCCACTGGTTTGGGCGCCATAACGCTCGCGAAACTTCAGGATCGCCCGGTCCTGCCGGGCGAGCTTGCGTGACAGGGCGTCGATCTCGGGCTGGCGCTCGGCTGTGATCGCGGCAAGATTCGAGCGGTAGCGTTCGAGGAATGCGCTCGGATCGGGCGGCTTGCCGCGCCTATAGGCCGCGCGGCGCGGCTGTAACTGTGGGATCAGCGCGGTCATGCGCCGCGTGATCTGGCGCTCGATCATATCGAGCTGGCGCTGGATCTGCCGGCGTGCTTCCTCCATGCGGGCAAGCTGCGCCTGGCGCTCGGGTGGACGGGTCATGACGCGTTCCTCCCCTGCCAGCCGATGAAGCTCGACGGGCCGCTATAGACGGGATGCCGATCCACATCGATGACAAAGCCGAAGCGGCCGACCTCATATTCCTGCGAGGGAACCAGGAACCGGCGTTCCTCCGTCCCCTCGCCCCGCCTGCCGCCCGGCGTGGCGACAACCTCGACGAAGCCCTTTTCATGGCCGGACGTGTTCGCCGAGACGACGATCCAGTCGTTCATATGTTTCCGCTCGAAGGCGCGTTGGTCCTTCGTGCGGGATTCCCCCGGCTGGAGCACCGTGCCGAAGATTTTCTCCCAGGCGTCGGGCCAGCTGTCCTTGAGGGTTCGCTCTGCGCAGCGCCGCTCGAAGGCGGTGAACAGATGCGGCAAGGTGATGGCGACGATGGCCCAGGCCTCGTCTTCCTCGTACCAGCCGCCTGCCGCGCGCAGCATCGGATGGACCTTGGCGTTGCGTGCGCTCGACAGCTGAAATCCGCCATGGCCGGCCGTGCTGTGGAACACGACGTCCTCGGCATAGAAGGTGGCACCCTGCGACGGCCCCCACGGCGTGCTGGCCGTTGCGTGCGCGTCGCGTCGGCCGAGCAGCCGTTTTTCACGCTGGTGATCGGCTTGTTCGATGACGGCATTGCGAAAGGCGGTCTCGTCGGCAAGCTCGCTGTGATGGCTGAAGAAATCGTCGCGCGTCCATTCGGGCATGGGACGCCGGATCCGCCAGCCGCTGGCGAGAAAATGCCTGCCGCCGGCGGCGGGAACCATCGCGTAGGCATGTTCACCGACCAGGGCGACGTTCATGCCGTCGGCGCTGACGCCAAAGGAAACCCCCGGAAATCCGGGGGCTTCGGTGTTCTGGGCCAAGGGAACGAGCGCGCTCATGCCGCGGCCCTCCCCTCGACAACAGCGGCGGCGACCTCGTCGGCGCTGACCGGCTGGAGGACCGCACGCGGATAGCCGTGGCTTTGCAGCCACGTCTGCGCGGCGGGCTCGCTCTCAGCGAGATGCACGAGTTCGCCGCCAGGACGGTCGAGCACGATCACCGAGCCGATAGACGGCCGTTCGACCACGGTGAAGGACAAGTCACTGTCGATCGAGAAGCTGCGGTATATGCGCAGCACTACGACAGCGCCTTCACCGAAGTCGCCCTCGTGGAGCTTGAAGGAGTCCGTGATCGTGGTGTTGCCGATGACGCGACGGAGCTGCTTGGCGATCAGCCGGCCGCTGCTGTTGCGGTGTTTCCACGCCGCGAGCTTCTTGCGGTGACGCTCCGGCGGCTGCGGCGTGCCGTCGGAATATTTTACGATTGCGCCGAGCGGCGCGTGGTCGAAGATCAGTAAAGCGGACACAGCATCCTCCTTCTCTGGATGGTGAAAACAGAGCCGCCGCCGGACGAGCCGGCGGCGGATGTCATGCGACAGTGCGTGGGAAGCAGCTATTCGGCCGCTTCGCGGAACTCGCCCTCGACGTCGTCGGGCTCTTCCGGAGCATGGCCCGGCTCCTCGGCGGATTCGGGCTCCTCGTCCTGCTCCGGCTCTGGTGCATTGGCCTCGAGCCACTGCGTGAGCTTCGTTTCCTCCGGTGCGAACAGCGCGCTCACATGGACGAACCGTTCGTCCTTGAAGTGCTCGACAAGGGCCGCGCGCGTGTCCTTCACCCGTGCTCGCGGCAGCACCGACGTGCCGGAGCAGGCCGCTTCAAGTGCCTGACGCGACAGGCACGACAGGAAGCCCTCGGTGCCCATATTGGGCAGGAAGGCGTTCGCACCGATCGCATCGCCGGCGACGCGTGCGACGATGCCGCTATTGGAGGCGTTGCGCCTGCACGACAGGACCTCCATGAGCGTGAGGCGCGCGGCGACGCGCAACGTCTCCTCGCTGCACTGGAGATGACCCTCGGCGTTGAACAGCGTCGCGGCGTGCTGGGCCAGTCGATTGCTGCCATAGAGCGACTGGCTCCCATCGGTCCTGACCGACACGTTTTGTCCTGCAAAGGCGAGGATCAGCAACGCCATCAGCGTGTCGTCCTCGATCGGCGCCCGGTCGAGCGCCTCGCGCAACGCATCGGTACGAAAGTCGCCGATCATGTCCATACCCTTGTTGGTGACAGGCGGCCGGGCCTTGGTAACAGCACCGACGTCATCGGCGTCCTTGCCCTTCTTCTTCGCCTCCGGCATGCGGTAGGCCACGCTCTGGACCTTGCCGTCACGATCGAGATACATGGCCACGCAGTCGGTCTTTGCCGGCTTGCTGCTGTAGACGCGCTCGGCCTTGGGGGGCAGGACGGGCTGACCCCAGGTGTTGGCTTCCGTGATGATGCCGCGTTTCGGCAGATGGTTCGCCATCCATTCCTGCTGCGCGCCGAGGAACGCCTCGACATTGGTCGTGTAGCGGCCGTCCTCGTCGGCCGGTCCGAACAGGTCTTCCTCCCATTCGATGCCGTAGGCCCGCGCAAGTTCGTCGTCGAAGCTGGCGTCTTTGGCGTACATGCGGGTCTTGGCCAGCGCGTTGGCAACGTTCCACCAGCCGACCCTCGGATCGGCCTTCGACGGCTTGTGCGCCTTCCAGACTTCCTTCTGCTCGTCGAGGGACGCGGATGCGATGGTGCGCAGCTGCTGCTCGTTGGGCATGTCACCCTTGGCCATCTGGTCGAGCATGGCGGGCAGCACGTTGGCGAACAGCCTGAGCTGCTTGATCCGGCGAGGTGTGAGCGCCAGCGCGACGGCAATCGCTTCCTCGGTCCAGCCGAGAGCGACCAGACGCTCGATCGCCCGCCACTGGTCGACAGGGTTGAGCGGCTCCCTGACGATGTTCTCCGCGAAGGAGCGCATGGCGCCGTTGGCTGCGGTGTTGTCGTTATCGGCATCATTGACAAGGATCTCGATCTCCTCGATTCCTGCCTTGAGCGCGAGCCTGACACGGCGCCGGCCGGCTTCGATGACGAAACCGTTGCCGCCATCGCTCTGCGGCGTGACGACAGGCGGATGCACGATGCCGATCGCCTTGATCGACGCCAGCAGAAGCGCATCGGCCTGCGGCGAAGGCTTGGTCTGGCGCGAATGGTTGGGATTCTCCACCAGAGCGCGCGGGTCCATCTTCATGAGATACATGGTATGCTCCTTTTCAGGGTTGGGAACGCGGCGGCTTGCCGGTCCTTCTCTGTCTTCTTTCCGAAGACCCCCTCCGGCCCGCGGAGCGGACGGGCCGGTGCAACTGCGGCCGAGCATCCCTGCCCGGTCGGCCCAGCGGGGCTTACAGCCCTGCGCAGGACGCCGGGCCGGGATTGCGAGCAGCGCAGTTGAGCGGAAGCGCCAGCGGCCCGCCCGATCTGCGAGCGGGCTTTCTCTTCCCTTTTTCCTCCCTTTCCTGCTGACCCTCGTCGGCCAAGCGAAATTCTTCACGCCCTCTTGCCAAAGCGAGGCTGAGCGCCCACCTTGTAGCTGGCTCTCGGCAGGAGCCTGACGCCCGATATCGCAAAGCTGCAAGCGGCACTGCTCTCTACCACCCACCCGTCCATGTCTGGTTCGGGCTCGGGAGTGGATCGGGCGACACTTCGCAAGAGCCGGAGAATCGACATGTCGACTGGGTCGGCCCGGCCTTCGTCAATCGAAGGCATCAAGCGCCTCGCCAAGAAGATTGCGTCCGAGAAGTCGGTCAAGCACACAACTGCGCTCAATGAGGCAGCAGTCCTTGCCGGCTACCAGAATTTCATCCACGCAAAGCATGCACTATCGCCGCCACGCACAGCGCCACGGTCGACGTCGCATGCCTCCACCAAGAGGTCGCAATCACCAATGTCTCAATCTGATTTTCATATCCGCTCGCGCGCAGAGTGGACTTCCAAGGTCAACCACATCACCAGCAACGGCGACGCGACGCTGTCATGGCAGCGCGTCGACGACATCGTGACCACGCTGCAGCCATTCATGGGCTCGAGCAAGAACCACGCGCATCTGCCGCGCGGCGGCGGCTTCGACTTTCTTTCGGTTGCGAAAGGGAGCGAACCAGGCTGCATCGAGTTCGGGATTTTTTCGGGGACGACTGTCGTGGTCAAACCGCGCAGGCTCGTCCTGGAGCGCATTGCATCGGATCCTGCGGAATCCTTCCTCATGCTCGAACTGGACGATCTCGAGCCTTCCGGAACGACCCGCGAAGATCGTGAACGAAGCATCGCGCGGCGTCAGGAGGAAGTCGTCGAAGTCGGTCGCGGAGAGTATGCCGGGCGCTCTGTTTATGACGATGGTTACTTCATCGACCATCACGGCAACGAGCGCGAGTTGCCCGACGACGCTCGGACAGTCTTGCGGCTGCTGAACGGTCAGATCATGTTCGTCACCAAGGGAAGCATCTGGAACGGTTCCTCGAGCACCTATTCCGGAGTTCATGACAGCCAGAGCACGGCTCAGATTCGCGACGCGATCCAGCAAATCATCGACGACCTCGCCGCTGCCTAAGCGCTCGAGAAACAACGATCGGCGCCGTGGCGCTTGAAGCGCGACAGCAAACTGGCCGGAGCATCATGCGACGCACCGGCCAGTTCATGGATCATGCGGCAATTGCTGCCGGCTCATGAATGCCGTCTATATCCTTCGCCAGTGCCGCCTCGACCCCAGCAAGCTGCCGGCGCTTTTCTGCCAGCTCGCCGGCGAACGCGAAGTCGCCGCCGTCGCCATGGGCCTTGTATGACGCTAGCCGGCGCTGCGCGTCGGCCAGGTTCTGGCGATAGCGCACCCGCTCGCTCTCGAAACCGTCTATGGCGTGCTCGAGGCGCGAAACTGCCCCAAGCGGCGTCACCGTGATCGGCAGATCGATCTCATCGTCGGCGCCGGTGCGCAGCAGCGCGGTGGAATAGCGATAACCGTCCCGGCCGGCGCGTTCGCCGGCATATTCGAGATCGAAGCCGCCGATCGAGGCGATAACGCTTTCGCGTTTCTGCTGGAGCTGCACCAGCGTCAGGACTTCCTTCAAAAGCGCCCTGCCCGCCTCCTTGCGCCCGGAATAGGACTTGCCCATAACGGTCATCACGAAGGCATCGCCCGCGATGGGGACCAGGCGCTCGATGTCCTTTCCGATCTCGGCGATCCGACGCGTGCAGAGCTCGATTTCGCGCTCGGCATCGCGAAGCTGCCGTCGAACAGCGTGCTGGTCGTCGATGTGCGCGGCACGAAGGCGTTCCAGCCGGGCGATATCGGCTTCGAGTCCTGCCTTTTGCATGAGGCGCTGATCGCCGGATGCGATGGCCTTGGCCATGGCGAACTGGTTCGCCTGCCCTTCGCCCAAATCCTCCAACCTACGGATCGACGTGTCGCCGGAGAGCGCCGCGGCGATGAACCGGGCTTTGCGCTCGTTGTTCTGCCACATGGTCGCGTCGAGCGAGCCTTCGGTGACATAGGCGAAGATGTCGATCTCGTCGTGCTGATTGCCCTGCCGGGCGATGCGGCCTTCGCGCTGCTCGATCTGTGAGGGCAACCATGGAACGTCGAGATGATGGAGGGCTTTCAGCCGGAGCTGGGCATTGACGCCGGTGCCCATGGTTTCAGACGATCCGATCAGGAATCGGACCTTTCCGGCGCGCGTGTCGCCGAACAGCCGCTGCTTGGCCTCCGACTTCTTGTAGTCCTGCATGAAGGCGATTTCGGACGCCGGTACACCCATCCGTACCAGCTCGTCGCGGATCCAGCGATAGGCAGAAAACCCGCGCGTCTTCTCCACGCTGATCGTGCCGAGGTCGGAGAAGATCATCTGCGCGGCGCCGGGAAGCTCGTAGGGTTTGCCGTCGGCCCGGACAAAGCGGTGCTCCGCCGTCTCCCGCCAGATGCGGTAGGCATTCGAGATGAGGTTGTTGAGCTTGTTATCCGGCTCGTTGTCATTGTCTGGATCGACCAGGCGCAGGTCTATGGCAGCGTGCCGGCCGTCGGTGATGACGGAGAGCAGGATGTCGTCGCCCGGCTCCGGCGGCCTACCACGCACCTCGATCGCCTTGATCCGCTCCGCAAGCACCATCTGATAGTTCTTGAAATCCTGCGTAGGCTTCGAGGTGACGATCTGGCGCTTGCCTGTCGATATCGCCGGCACCTTCACGTATTGGCGCAGGTCCTCCGGCATCACCACGTCGGCGAAGCTGCGAAACATCGCGATCAGCTCCGGGACGTTGACGAAGCTGGCGAAGCGCGAGACGGGCTTGTATTTGCCCGACGGCTGAAGCTCCAGTTCTGTCACCGTTTCGCCGAAGGTCGACGCCCAGGCGTCGAACTCGTGCAAGCCGCGCTCCATCAGCGCGGCGAAGTCCATAAGCCGCTGCACCGTGAACATCTCGCCGAGCGTATTTGTAATGGGCGTGCCGGAGGCGAGCACGAGGGCCCGGCCGGGATTCTTCGTTTCGATGAAACGGGATTTCATATAGAGGTCCCAGGCGCGCTGCGAGCCGTTCGGGTCGACACCCTTCAACGTGCTCATGTTGGTGGCGAAGGAGAGCTTCCTGAACTCCTGCGCCTCGTCGACAATGATCTGATCTATGCCGATCTCCGCGATGGTCAGGAGATCGTCTTTGGGCGTGGCAAGCGACTCCAGACGCTCCTGCAGGCCCTCCTTCAAGCGCTCCAGACGCTTGCGCGAGACCCGGTCCTCGTCGTCGACGTCGAGGAGAAGCTTCTCGTAGAGCTCCAGCTCGTCATGGATCATCTGCTGCTCAAAGACGGCCGGCACGCCGATGAACCGGAATGCGGAATGCGTGATGATGATGGCGTCCCAGTTCGCTGTTGCCGCACGCGACAGGAACCGGGCGCGCTTGTCCTTGGTGAAGTTGGTCTCGTCGGCAACGAGGATCCGAGCCATCGGATAGAGCGCCAGGAATTCGCGCGCGACCTGCGCGAGGCAATGGCCGGGCACCGTCACCATCGCCTTGTTGATGAGGCCAAGCCGCCGCTGCTCCATGATCGCGGCCGAGTAGGTCATCGTCTTGCCGGCGCCGACGGCGTGGGCGAGATAGGTCGAGCCCGACGCGATGATCCTCCAGATGCCGCGCTTCTGGTGCGGGTAGAGCGTGAACGCTCCGCTCGCGCCCGGCAGTTGAAGGTGGGAACCGTCGAAGCGGCGTGGCGCGATGTTGTTGAAACGGTCGTTGTAGACGCGCGCCAGACGGTCGGTCCGATCCGGATCGGACCATATCCAGCGCTGGAAGGCGTCCTTGATCTTCTGGAGCTTTTCCTTGGCCGCCTCGGTGTCGACCACATTAAGGACACGACGTTCCTTGCCGTTTTCCTGGACCGTATCGAAGATCTGCGGGACACGGCTGTTGAGCGCGTCGGTGAGCAGTTCGCCGGCGTGCCGACGGTTCGTGCCCCACTCGGACGTCCCGGCGGCGAGATAGGCGAGCTGGCCGGCGCGGACCGTCCACGACGCCAGTTCCGGCATGTGGTGGATCTTGATGTCTGCGCCCATCGTCTCTTTCACGAAGGCGACGACGTCGGCGGCAGGGATCCATGGCGCGCCAAGACGGGCGGTGATGTCGGAGGGCCGAAGATCCGCCGGCTGCACGGTTTGAAGGGCCGCCACGTTGCGTTCGTACGCGGGATCGAGCGCGGCGGCCGCCTCCGCCGCCTTCAGCTTGTCGCGGACAGGGCCGGACAGATAGGCGTCGGCCATTTGCCAGGAACCATCGGCGGGGTCGCGGAAGATGGCGCTGCCAAGCTCGGCGACGACATCGTCCGGATCGCGGTGCAGAAGCTCGGCGATATGGTCGAGATCGACGCGGCCGCGTTCATTCAGCACGACAACGAGCGCATCGGCGGCGCTGGAGATCACCGGCGGCGCCGGCGGGGATATCACCCGTTCGAAGAAGATCGGCCCGGGCCGCGCCGTGTCGTTCTCCAGATCGTAGTCCTCGATGGAGGCTACGAGCCAGCAATCGGGATCGTCGAGGAACGGCGCGAGGTTGGGGCGGCGGTGCGTCTCGCGCACCTCGCCGTCGCCAAGGCGACCTTCGTCTTCAACGATAGAGACGGTGGTGTGATTGATCGGGCCGAAATCGCGCACGTAGCTCGACCAGGCGATGCGCAGCTTGACCTGCAATTCCTTCCAGGGCTGGTCGAGTTCCTGCGCCTTCAGCACCTCGCGCACGGCGTCGCGCACCGGGATCAGCTTCTGGACGATGCGGACATGCTTCTCCGGCATGCCATCGGCATCTCGGCCCTTGCGGACGTTCACCGCGACGGGTTCACCGTCGATGACCTGCATCAGGCCCTTGGCGTTATCGACGAAGAAGCTGCCCTCGCGGACATGGCGCTCGGAGGGAAGGCCGACGGGCGCAGCGTCGACCGCATCCTCCAGATCGAAATCGATCTCGGTGGGCTCGCCGTCATAGCGGTCTTCCGGGAGCAGGGAGATTGCCACGTCGAGCGCGGCCGCCAGGTCCTCGCCCTTCCGCGGCAGGCATGTGTAGGTCTCGCCGAAGGCTCGGCAAGTCATCGCGTGTGTGCCGAGCACAAAATCCGGATGGCGGGCGAACCATCGATTGACGCGGATGGCGCCTTCGTCGTCCGTCGCCGGCCGCACCTCCTCTGTATCGAGCCAGGACTGATCGCCTTCCGGCTCACCGATCTTGCGCTTGCGGAAGAATAGGAGGTCTACCACGACATCGGTGCCTGCGTCGGCGCGGAAACTGCCCTCGGGCAGGCGAATGGCGGCGATCAGGTCGGCCGACTTCGCGATATGTTCGCGCGCCGCACAATCTGCCTTGTCCATGGTTCCGGAGCTGGTGACGAAGGCGGCGAACGCGCCCGGCTTCAACAGGTCTATCGCTCGCGCGACGAAATAATCGTGCAGACGAAGACCGAGCGAGCGGTAGGCCCGGTCCGACCGCACGGTGCGGTCGGAGAAGGGCGGGTTGCCGATGGCGAGGTCGAAGCTCGCCGGCAGCTCAGTGCGCGCGAAGTCTCCGGTGAGGATCCTCGCCCACGGCTGCAACAGACGGGCGATGCGCGCCGTGATGGGGTCCAGTTCGATGCCGGTGATGTGGGAGACATCGCGCAAGCCTTCCGGCATCAGCGCCGGGAACAGTCCAGTGCCGATCCCCGGCTCCAGCACGCGACCGCCCCGCCATCCCATACGCTGGAGGCCGGACCAGATCGCCCGCACGATGAACGCGGGTGTGAAATGGGCATACTGCGTGCAGCGCGCGAGCGAGGCGTACTCGGTCTCGTCGACGGCGTCTTCGAGCGCCGAGCCGATTTCATCCCAGCCCTTTCGGAACTCGATCTCGCCGGGCCGGCGAAAGACATGGTTCGCAAGGTCGGATGCGCCGAAGCCGATGAAGCGGACCAGCGTCTCCTGCTCCTCGATCGTAGCAGGCCGCTCGGCCGCCTCGATCTCGGCAGCGAGCCGAATGGCCGCGATATTGTCGCGCGCACGCTCTTTCCAGCCGCGGGCAAGGCGGCGGTCGTCGGCCAGGTAGAAGTTCGAACCGCGCGCGCGATAGGCGGGCGATGCCGGCTTTTTCGTCGGCGCAACCGGCATCGCCGGCGCAGGCGTCGCGGGATCGGGATCGTCGTCGGGATCGAAATCGCCCGCGAAAGCGGTGACGCCGAGTCCGAGTCCGGACGAAAGCGCGGTGTTGCCGAAGAGGTCGATGGTGAAGGGATCGTTGGACATCGGGATTTCTCCGTGATGAAGGCGCACGCGATCGACCGGCCAGGCAGGCTGGCCGCTCGATGGGTGTTGCGGTTGAAGGGGAATCAGCGAGTAATCAGCGAGAACACGATTTCGTCCTCGGTGAGATCCATGTTGATATGCGTGGCGCGGAGGTTGCGGTCGAAGAGCGGGATCAGCTGCTCGGCTGCGATGAATTCGACGCCGTCATCGCCACCGAAATGGCGGCGCTTGTAGTCCCACCAGTCGATGTCGCCCTTCGGATGGCATTGCTCCGAATAGACGACAAAGGGTTTGCCGCCCTCGGGCAACTTGCCGTTGGCCATGATGTAGACGCCCTGGTCTCCGATCAGCCAGAGACCGGGGCGGGCTTGCTCGGTAGACGAAAAATCGCCGTGCGGAAGGCGAAAGCCGCCGTTGGCCTTGGCGTCGGCAATGCCGCGCTCGATGACCTTGCGAACCGCAAGGATGGGGAATGTGAACATCGTCGCCTCCATCACGCAGCAATCGCGTCAGGGAGGTGGCGCAGATGCACCGGCAGCTTGGCCGCGATCTCGTCATCCGTGAGTTGGTCGAGCAGTTTGAAGGGATGGGCTTGACCAGAGAGATAGACGATTACGACGCGAGCTCCTCGCAGGGCGATCGGAAAGCGCCAGTCCGCGTAGCCGCGATAGTCGTCGTGAGTGCTCGACCAGATGTGCTCGATGCGCTCCTCGCGCGTCATCGCCCGAACCGGCCGCGACTCGCGCTCGACGATGACATCGCGCATCAGGTCGGGCGAGCGCCTGTCGCTCAGATCGCAATAGCCGTGGAAATACCGGATGTGGTCATCGATCTTCAACGTGAAGAAGACGCTCGTCACATTGCAGGTCAGGAACTCCCGCATCGCGAACATGCCGTAGCGCATCCAGAGCGGCGTCAGGATGTTGAACATATAGTTGTGCTCGGCCTGAGAAATCTCGAACTTATGTTGAACAGCACATAAGTTCGAATATGTTGCGTAGACGGTTATGTTGCGGCGACGTGATCGTAGCTTGGCTGATCAGCTAAAGTTCACCCAGCGCCGCAACCTAATTTTCTGGCTAAAGGGCGTTCAGGAAAGCCATCAAATT
>JAESFI010000097.1_pt1 | contig 91560 bp, 98 predicted proteins | sample 9269361 | NCBI WGS metagenome assembly JAESFI01 (sample SAMN14504119, study PRJNA617095) | algae metagenome | isolation source: Brasilonema angustatum HA4187-MV1 and co-occurring heterotrophs from moss... | place: USA: Manoa Valley, Honolulu, Hawaii | collected 2009-07-20
ACCCTCCTGCAGGGCATAAAGGTTGCTCTATCGACCTCTTGGCGAATATTCCAGCCCCAGATCGCAATCGCCCGGTTCGCTACGGCCTAGGACAGCCAACAAACCAATTCTTGCTCAGCCTCGTCGGAGCAAGGTCAATTTCGTAAAATACGAATATTCGCAAATTCAACGACTTGGCTACTGTGCATGGGGTTGTTTTCGATGTTCTAGTTGGTAAGCCCGTAGCCCGGATGAGCGGAGCGATATCCGGGACCGCTGCGTCTGCTCGGACAGAACCCGGATGTCGCTCCGCTCATCCGGGCTACAGGAAATCCCCATGACCACAGTCCTCCGCATCGCAGCTTTCTCCGACGGCAACCGAGGCGGCAATCCCGCCGGCGTCTGGATCGGCGACGTCCTGCCCGATGCAGCGCAGATGCAGGCGATCGCCGCCGAGGTCGGCTTCTCCGAAACCGCCTTCGCCGCGCCGGAGCGTGATGCCTGGCGCGTGCGCTACTTCTCGCCATTGATGGAGGTGCCGTTCTGCGGCCACGCCACCATCGCGCTGGGCGCCGCGCTTGCGCAGCGTCACGGCGACCGCAGCTTCACGCTGCACCTCAACGATGCCGTCATTTCCGTGTCGGGACGCCGCGACGGCACCACCATCGCAGCCGCGCTGCAGTCGCCGCCGACGCGCAACGCGCCGCTCGATGCCTCGCTGCGGGACGCACTGCTGCACCTGTTCGGCTACGCGGCCTCCGATCTCGACCCGAGACTGCCGCCGGCAACAATCCACGGCGGCGCCGATCATGCCGTCCTCGCGCTGACATCGCGCGCGGCACTGGCGCGCATGGAATATGACTTCGAACGCGGCCGCGCGCTGATGGCGCAATCAGGCCTCGTCACCATCGCATTCGTCAACATCGAGACGCCGCGCCTGTTTCATGTCCGCAACGCCTTTGCCGCCGGCGGGGTCATCGAGGATCCCGCAACCGGCGCGGCCGCCGCGGCCTTCGCCGGCTACTTGCGCGACATCGGCTGGCCGCATGGCGGCGCCATCGACATCGTCCAGGGCGAGGACATGGGTGCGCGCTCGCTGATCCGCGCCGAGATCGGCGAGGCCAGAGGTAGCTCGATCCGGGTCTCGGGCACCGCGCGCGTCATGGACGCGTGATCGGCGCGAGGAGCAGAGCTTTTGCTTGCATTCCCCCGCTCCGCCCCTACGGTGCGCCGCGCAAGAATAGCTGCGAGACAACAACTGCCATGACCGACGCCACCAAATGCCCGAAGTGCAATTCCGAGCACGCCTATCAGGATCGCGATCTCTGGATCTGCCCGGAATGCGCCCATGAATGGAGCGCTGCGGCCGGCGCGATGGCAGATGCGCCGCAGGAGGCCGGCGTGCGCGATGCCCATGGCAATGTGCTGACTGACGGCGACAGCGTCATCGTCATGAAGGACCTCAAGGTCAAGGGCTCGTCCTCGGTCGTCAAGGGCGGCACCAAGGTCCGCAACATCCGCCTGCAGGAAGCCACCGACGGCCACAACATCGCCTGCAAAATCGACGGCATCGGCGCGATGAACCTGAAGTCGGAGTTCGTGAAGAAGGCGTGATTGCGTGTCGCCCGGATGGGCTCACCGCTGCCGTTGCGCCAGGTAGAATCCGCACAGCACCGTCACGAGGCCCGCGGTCTGCAACATCGTCGGCGGCTCGCCGAGCAGCAGCCAGCCGGTCAGCAGCGTCAGCGCCGGCACGCAGGCCGGAAACACCGCCGCGCGGCCGACGCCGAGGCGCTGCACCGAGACGGCGTAGAGATAGAGCGCCGCGGGACCGGCGAGCACGCCCTGCGCCAGCGCCTGGATGGCGTTTTCGGTGACGCCGATCGCCGCGATGCGCGCGAGCCCGCCCGAGACGACATAGACCGGCAGCAACAACAGCGACAGCACGTTGATGACGAGCGCGGCCGACACCGCCGAGACGCGCCAGTGCCGCAGCAGCGCGCCGAAGCCCGCGAACATCAGGCCTGTCAGCACGAAGATCAGATCGCCCTGCACGCCGCCGGCGCCGATATGGCCGATCGATTCCGCGCCGATCACGGCGAGGCCGCCGACGATCACCAGCGCGCCGACGAAGCGCGAGGCAGAGATCCTCTCCTTCAGGAACAAGGCCGCGAGCAGGAGCCCGCCGAGCGTGGCGCAGGACGGCTGGATCACGCTGCCATGGCCGAGCGGCACGAACAGGAATCCCGTGTAGGAGATCAGCGACATCACGGGGCCGCCGAGCACCATCAGCGCCAGCCCCCTGCTCCAGCCGATGCCGCAGAGATCGGAGATGCCGGCGCGAAAGACCAGCGGCAGGAACGCGATTCCCGACCAGACGTAGCGATGCACGAGCAGATCGACCGGCGTGAAGCCGACCTTCAGGCCATGCCGCGTGCCGGCAAAGCCGAGCGCCCAGAACAGCGCCGCCGTCAGGCCGCAAACGACGCCGAGAAGCGCCGGTGCCGTATCGTTCTTTTGAGTGAGAGCGTCAGCGCCGCTCGTCCGCTGATCCATGGCCAAGCCTTATGTCAGGGCGCGCAACGCCTCAACCCACGCGGCTGCAGGGCTGGCACGCAGTGAGATTGCGTAGCCCGGATTAGGTCAGCGCGTGCATCGCGGCTCGCCGCAATCGGACTCGGTCATCCCGAGGCGCTTCCACTCGCGCGGACGTGCGCTATCATCCGGCCATGCTGAGTTTTGACGACTGCAACGCCGCGCGCCTGCGCAGGGACCCCCGCTATGACGGCCGTTTCTTCACGGCGGTGAAGACGACGGGCATCTACTGCCGGCCGGTCTGTCCGGCCAAGCAGCCGCTGACGCGCAACGTCGCCTATTATCCGACGGCTGCAGCGGCGGAGGCCGCGGGCTTCCGGCCCTGCCTGCGCTGCCGTCCCGAGACCGCGCCGTTCTGCCCGGCCTGGAACGGCACGCGCTCGACCGTCGCGCGCGCGGTGAAGCTGATCAATGCGGGCGCGCTCGACCAATGTTCGGTGGTGACGCTGGCGATGCGGCTCGGCATCTCCTCGCGCCATCTGGCGCGGCTGTTCGAGCGGCATGTCGGCGCGACGCCGCAGCAGCTTGCGAGGACACAGCGCGTGCAGCGCGCCAAGCGTTTGCTCGACGCCGGCGATCACAGCATGACGGATATCGCGTTCCAGTCAGGCTTCGGCAGCCTGCGCCGTTTCAACGCCGCCTTCGCCGAGCTCTACGGCCGCTCGCCGTCGAGCCTGCGCGCGGCGCGCAGAGTGTAATTGCTCAGAAGAAGCCGGGGCTGAGATCGAGCCCGTAGGTCAGGCTCAGCACAAACACGAACAGCGCGGCGGCGGCGAACATTGCAAGATGACGGACGATAAAATCGCGCGGCGAGGTGACGGCAACAACGGCTTTCTGCGCAACGGGCATGACGGCTCCATTATGAAAACGATTCTTGGCCGCCAATATGCGGCGCGCGCATCAAGCGCCGCGATCTGCAAAGCAACTATTAAAGAGATCACACTCGTTTTGAACCGCGATACACAACTCGCGTGTCAGAGCGAATTTTTCCGCGCGACGATTCTCACTGCGCGCATCAACGCGCGATGCGATCGATCACATCGTCGCGACTGAAAAAAAATGGCCGGGACAAGCCCGGCCATGACGTCGTTGAAAGCACCGAGCTCGCGGCTCGGTGCGATCTCAGATTAGCGCGCCGAACCGGTAGTCACCGTCGCGGTCTTCAACTTGCGCGGCGTCAGGACGCTGGCCTGAAGCGCCGTCACGCTGGTGGCGGGCGCCGTCACCCGCTGCTCTACATGGTTGGCGCCGAGCACGCGGACCTGCACGGGCGAGGCCGGAATGCCATTGGCCTCATAGGCAGGCAGCTCGGCAGCGAAGGTGGCAGTCGAACCCGCGATGACGAGGGCGGCTGCGATCGACAGAGTCTTCTTGTTCATGGTGATGCTCCAAAGAGTAGTTCAGAGCCCATGTAAGCCTGATTTGCTGCATTGCGACATGCATTGCTGCAACGCAATATCGCGCGTCATGCATGGCGATATGTTTAACGCGCCCGACGGCTCGGACTGTTCCCCCGTCAGTTGCCTTCGCGGATGAGCGCCTACTTCAGCGCGGTCGCCAGAGCTTGCAGCTTCTCGACGAGATTGGTTCCGAGCGCATAAATCACTTCGATGATCGCGAGCGCGATGCCCGCTGCAATCAGGCCGTATTCGATCGCGGTGGCGCCGGTTTCGTCGGCCGCGAATTCAACCAACAGGCATTTCAATTTCACAATCATATCCTTCCCAGATCCACCGGACGTTGCCGGCACACGAGCATTGCACGCTCACAATCCAAGATTGAGTAAATCCGGCTACTTCAATTTGATCGGCATTCGGAGCCAGTTATGCCAGTTTTTCCCGATGGATAGCCGATAGTTCCATACATGGAACTCAAGTTGCATCCGGGCAACACTCGCGTGAAAAGCCATTTTTCGCGGATTTGCGCCATTGCACGGCCACATCGTCCTCCGAACAATCGACGCACCGCGTGCTTGGCTGTGCAATCTGGTTCGCTCACGAACCTTGGAGGCAGGGATCATGAATGATCGGCGGTCTCTTCTTGTGGCGGTTTCATGCCCCTCGGCCGTGATGGCCGGCTGGCTGGCGCTCTCCCTCTCCGCCTATGCCCCTGCCTTGATCGAGAACAGCGGCGCCAATGCAGCCGCCGTCTCCCGCGCGAAAGATCTCACCCGCCTCGAGCTTGCCGACATCCCGCGCGCAGCGACGATCGACGACGGCGTTGCGCTGACGGCCGACATCGCCGCCGCCGCGGCCGCGATGCCGAGCGTGGCCATGGTCGAAGCACCGCCGCCCGAAACACCCGCCCCCGCCGTCCAGGTCGCCTCGGCCGATCCGACCGACATCGTGCCGATGGCCGCACCCACGCCTCAGATCGCGCCCGAGCCTGCGCCCGTCGCCAGCGAGGCCAAGGCTGAGGTTAAGTCCGAAGTTAAGTCTGAGGCTGCTGAGGCTGAGTCCGCACCGGAACCTGCCATCAAGCTCGCCTCCGCCGATCCCGGCGACGTCGTCCCATCGGAAGCGCTGTCGCCGGCGGCGATCGCGACCGGGCCGGCGCCGGCCCCCAGCAAGGCATCGCCACCGGCCGACACCGTCGCCGTGCTCGACGAATGCTTCGTCATGGACGCCTGCATCGACCGCTATCTATGGACCCTCTATCAACGCACGGCGAAAGAGGACTCGATCAAGGTCACGGAACGCCGCGCCGTCACCATCAAGCGCAGGGGCAAGATGGTGACCGTGATGCGCAGCTTCACGAAGCTCGTCGATGAGGATTTCGGCTGGAAGGATCCGAAGGCGGCCGAGCACGCCAAGATGTCGATGATGGATTACGTCATCGGCGGCATGGACAAGAGCTTCAAGCGAAAGCTGTTCCGCACGCTGCTCGCCGCCGAAGCCGCTGGCCTCTCGCCGGGCATCACCAGCGCGTTCCGCGACGATTATCGCCAGTCGATCGCAAGCGGCCTGAAGGCCGCCTCCGACCGCTCCTATCACGGCGGCAGCACGCGCGGCGGCTACGGCCACGGCATGGCCGCCGACATCGTCTCGACCGCCGGCAACAACCGCGCGCAGCGTTGGGTCTCGACCGAAATCCTGTGGAAGTGGGTCGACGCCAATGGCAAGCCGCTGGGTATCGGCCGGCCCTATCTTGGCCGCGATCCGCCGCATGTCGGCCCGGTCGACGGCGCCGAATACATCTCCAAGCGTGGCACGGGCGAGCGCGTCGCCAGCGCGAAGTCCAGGAAGGCCGTGCGGGCCGCGGCCCACGCAAGGCCGCCGAAGGCGCAGGCCGCGCGCGAGCAGAGGAGCCCGGCCAAGCCGCAGAAGTCGGCACAATCGGCCGGCAAGCGCGCGACCTGACGCCGTTACGGCTTGCGCCCCGGCATCGGCAGCGGCACGAGGCGCATTTCGGCTGTGCCTGCCTCCTGCGTGCGCACCAGTACGGCGAAGATGGTCTCGACCGCGAGCCGCACCGCCGCCTCCATCGCCTTGCCCTTGGCCAGATGCGCCGCAATCAGGCCGGTAAGGAGATCGCCGGTGCCATAGGGTCGGATCGGCAGACGCGGCGTTGCAAAGCGCGACAATTGCCCGTCCGCGCAGAGGATCGTCTCCACCTGCCCGTCCGGCGTGTCGCTGAGCGTACAGCCGGTGGCAACGACGTCGATGCGGCCGGCCCCTGCGAGCGCCGTGCACACCGCGCGCAGCTCTTGCGTATCGGCGATCGACACTCCCGACAGCAGCCCAAGCTCGAACTGGTTCGGCGTCGTCAGGTTGGCGGCCGGCAACAGCCGATGCCGCACCACGTCCAGAATGCCGTCGGCGACATAGACGCGACCGTCATCGCCGATCACGGGATCGCAGAGATAGACGAGCTTCGAATTCCGCGTCAGCGCCCGCTCGACGAAATCGGCAATCACCTGGGCGTTGCCGGGCGAGCCGAGATAGCCAGTGACCAGCACCGCGGCCTCGTCGACGAGATCGCGTTCCTCGACGCCCTTGAGGAGATCGGCGACGAGCTCGGTCTCCAGCACGCGGCCACGCAAGGTCGGATAGCGCGGATGGTTCGACAGCAGCGTCGTCGGCACCGCCGCGACGTTGACGCCCTCCGCCTGCATGGCATAGGTGGCCGCGCTGTTGCCGACATGGCCGTGGACCACCTGGCTTTGAATGGAGATGACGAGCATGGGGAGGTCCGTAAGATCAAACGTTGAGCGACGCAAGCGCAGAACCCGTAGCCCGGATGGGGCGAAGCGTAATCCGGGACCTGAGCTCGCGGCACGATTCCCGGATTTCGCTGCGCTCCATCCGGGCTACGGCAGCTCGTAAAGCAGCTCCGGCCGCAGCGCCTGCATCTTCCGCGCCAAGCGCCGGTGTCCGCTCTCCTCCGACCGCGCCAGCCGGCCCGCGACCGCGACATGGTCCGCATCGCTCTTGTGCTGATTGAGCTTGGTCTGCCCCTCGACCTGGTCCACCACGAGATCGACGACGCGGATCGCGGCCAGCATGCTCTCGCGCTTGTCCGGCTCCATCTGCGCGAGGTCCCACGGCGCCTTCGGCAACCGCGCCTCGGCGACCGCGAGCAGCGCATCGCCATGGCCGCGATTCTCATCCTGCCCGCGCAGATGCGCCACGCCGGACAGATGCACCGCCTCATAGAGCCAGGTCGAGACGTTGTCGCGCGACGAATACCAGTCGTTGGAGATATAGGCATCGTCGCCGGCCACGATCAGCAGGAAGCGCCTCTTGCCATCCGCGAGCGGCACGAGCGGATTCTTCGCGGTGAAATGGATCTGCACAATGGTGCGCCCGTCGCGCCGGTCCAGCACGAACGGCACATGGGAGGCGCGCGGGCCGCGCTCATCGGCCGCAACGATCATGCCGAAGCCGCGTTGGGCTGCGAATTCCAGCGCACGCGCCTCCTCGATACGAAACTGGGGCCGAAGGACGTGCATGGCGTGGCGCTCGCGCTGGACGAAAGATGAAGGACGACGCAAGGCTAACCCATCATCCAGTGAAACCCGAAGCGATATTGGCCCGCAAACGCGGATGTCAGGAATGAGTTCAGCGGCGTGCAAGCTCGCCGAGATAGGCGCAGAACATGTCGGCCAGTCCGTCGGCGTGACGCGCGATCTCGGCATCGCCGCGCGGTGTCTCCGAGAACCGCTTGCCGACCTCGCTCATGGTCGTCGTGATCAACTCGCCGGCAAGCCCGCGCGTCGCATCCGTGACGTTAGGCAGCGCCTCCTGCATGAAACTGGCGACGATGCCCTTGCCGGCGGCCCGCGCGTCCTGCGCCTCGGGCGCGTCGCGATAGAGTGGCGCGGCGTCACTGAGCGCCGTCCGGATCGCAGCCTCCTCGCATTCGGAGCGGATGAAGGCGTGGACCAGCGCGCGCAGCCGCACCAATGGCGGCTTGGCACGATCATCGAGAATGCCGCGCAACAGCTCGCTCGTGCGCCGCCACTCGTCGCTCTGGAGGCGAAACAGGATTGCCGCCTTGTTCGGGAAATATTGGTAGAGCGATCCGACGCTCACCCCGGCCCGCTCGGCCACCCGCGCCGTGGTGAAACGCTGCGCGCCCTCCTTGGCCAGAACCTGAACAGCCGCATCGAGAACAGCCGCCACAAGCTCGCTGGAACGGGCCTGCTGCGGCTGTTTTCGTGAGGAAACTGAACGACTTCGGCGATCGACCACGGCATGCCCCAATCCATGCGAATAGGAAATGCGACGAATTAGTCGTATTTCACATTCCACGCAAGCACGTGTTTGCCGCGAACTCTGGAGACTTGAAATGACGACCCCAACCATCACTTCGCTCGCGCCGCTGCTGGAGCGCCTGTTCGCGCAGGCAGATGCCTCGGGCGGTGCAACGCGAGCCGCCGTGGCGGACCTGTCCGACGCCGACCGGGCGCGGATGATGCGGAGCAAGACCGATTACCGCGCGCTCTACGGACGCCTGAAGGACGCGCCGCTGGCCGTCTCGCGCGAGACGGGGCAGCTGCTCTACATGCTGGCGCGCAGCTCCGGCGCCAGGACGATCGTCGAGTTCGGCACCTCGTTCGGCATCTCCACCCTCCACCTTGCCGCGGGCTTGCGCGACAACGGCGGCGGTCGTCTCATCACCAGCGAGTTCGAGCCGTCCAAGGCGGCGCGGGCACGGGAAAACCTCTCGGCCGGCGGACTAATCGATCTCGTCGAAATCCGCGAGGGCGATGCGCTGCAGACGCTTCGCGCGGATCTGCCCGATACGATCGATCTCGTGCTGCTCGACGGCGCCAAGGCGCTCTATCCCGAGATCCTCGATCTGCTCGAAGACCATCTCAAGCCCGGCGCAATCATCGTCGCCGACAATGCCGACGACAGCCCCGACTACCTCATGCGCGTACGCAGGCGCGGAAGCGGCTACATGTCCACGCCGTTTGCCGAGGACGTCGAGCTCTCCGTGCGGATCAGCTAGCGCGACAATCGAACCGTTGCGGCACCTCGGAGCCGCCGTGCGATTGATCGCGCGGCGGCTTTGCATTGCCCAAGGCAAGGGCCCGATGGTCCATGGCATCGAGTTCCGCCGTGTCGCAGGCTCGTCACTCACACGTGATACCTCCTCCCGGCAAAAGCCATGTTCGGCGTGCTAAACATACCTACCGCGCGGTATCTTTCGCGCCCACCTGAGCTCGCCATGACCTCCGCCTTCTATTCCTATGCTGCCCTCGCCCTTGCCATCGTCTTCGAGGTCACGGCGTCCGCCTTCCTGCAGCAGTCCGCGCAATTCACGCGGCCTTGGCCGACGCTGGCCATGGTGCTGTTCTACGTCGCCTCGTTCTACGCGCTGTCGGTGGCGATCCGGGTCATCCCGCTCAGCATCGCCTATGCGATCTGGGGCGGCGTCGGCATCATCCTGACCGCGACCGTTTCCTTCGTGCTGTTCCGCCAGATGCTGGACGCGGCAGCCTTCGTCGGAATCGGGCTGATCGTCTCAGGGGTCGTGATCATCAACCTGTTCTCGCAGACGACGGCGCACTGATGCCGGCGAGCGCCTATACCCGCGCCAAGCAGCCCGAGCAGGTCCGGCGCGCCCTGCTCGACCATGCCGCGGCCATTGCCATGGACCATGGCGTCTCGGGGGTCACGGTGCAGGCGGTGTCGGCGGCGGCCGGCGTGACCAAGGGCGGGCTGTTTCATCATTTCGGCAGCAAGCAGGCGCTGATCGAGGGCCTGTTCGCCGATCTACTCGCGCGCGTCGACACCGAGATCGACGCTGCGATCGAGGCGGACCCGAAGCCGCGCGGCAGTTTCACGCGCGCCTATGTGAATGCGGTGTTCACCGGCAAGGCATTCGGCTTTGCCACGCCCTGGGCGGCGCTGAGCATGGTGGTCGTCACCGATCCCTCCCTGCGCAAGCTCTGGAACGACTGGATGAAGGCGCGACTCAAACGGCACCGAGCGACCGACGCGACGTCAGAGCTACAGATCGTCCGCCTCGCCGCCGATGGCGCTTGGCTCTCCTTCGTCACGACGGGGCAGACGCGCATGAACGCCGACCTGCGCGCCGTGCACGACCGGCTGATCGCGCAGACCTATCGGCGGACGTAGCTGGCGGCTGCTATCCGTAGCCCGGATGGAGCGCAGCGTAATCCGGGACACCTATCGCGACAGATGCACCGTCCCGGATTGCGCTTCGCTCCATCCGGGCTGCAAACTAAGGCGCAGTCTTGATCCTGGCGCGTAGCGTGTTCACGTCCACGATGCTCGGCAGGAAGCTGAAATTGGCCGAAGTCTTGCCGTCCGCCAGGGTCGCGAAAGCGTGACAACTCACGCATGAGCCCGGACCTGCAGCTCCATCGCTCAAATAATTCTGGATGTAGGTCTCGAGCGTCATGTTGGAGAGCATGCCCGGCACGGCGTTGAACGGCACCGGATTGGGCGGCGTCGGCGGCTCGACGACACCGCCCCATTGCGTGCCGACCAGCATGTAGTTCTGGAACACGCTCTTGAGCGTGCCGAGTGCCATCCGCCACTGCTCGTTGAGGGTGGCCGTCGTCGGATAGATCCGCCAGCAGCGCACCGCCTGCGGCTGCGCGGTCGCACTGGTCGTGCCACCTTGCGCATAGGGCTTGCGCGGATTCCAGGGGAATGTCGTCTTGCTGACGCCGGGCGATTGCGGCGCGATGTTGGTGCCGAGACCCGAGGGCGCGCCGGTGTTGAAGAACGAGAAATGCGATCCCGGCGCCGGATTCGCCGGCCCGCAGCTTGGTTGATTGATCCAGTTCGTGGCCTTGTCGGTGCCGCAGCCGTCCGCGACATTGCACGGCTTGTCCGCGAGCGGCGCGTTGTCGACATGCTCGAACGTCGCCCAGATCCATTGCGGCCGCAGCGCCGGATTGTTCTTGTCCACCGGATTGCGCTGGAGGATGTGCATGCCGACCAGCCCCACCCGCTCGCTGCGGCAGAACGGGCGGCCATCGCGCACGAGGTCGCCGGACACCGCAAGCAGGATGTTCTGCGTGTAGAATTTCGACGGATCGTCCTTGGACGGATCGAGGATGCGCCAGGACGCCTTGATCTCGATCGCGCCATTGGTGCCGTCAGGCACCGTGGCTGACGACGTGAACTCCGCACCGCCGGGATTGCTTTTGATGAAATTGAGCTGGCCGGCCTTGGTCGTCAGCGTCTGCAGCTTCTGGCCGCCGGGCGCGCGCAAATATTGTGCCTCGATCTCGTTGACGCGCCGCTCGAACAGCGTCCAGTTGCCGTTGACGTCGATCAGCGGCTTGTTGGTCGCGGCTTGCAGATATTCCTCATTGTTCGGCGCCGGCTGGCCCTTGCCGTTCGAGCCGATATGGAAGATCGGAAACGCCAGCGCCTGCGGGCAGCCGGCAATCACCGGCGCATTGCCGAACAGCGAGGAGACCGTCGGATAGATTTGCCAGACCCGCCGGCCCGGCTGGGTCAATCCCTGTGCCGCCGGCTCCTTGACGCCGCTCGCAGCCCAGTTGAGCGCGACGAACATCTGCCAGGACATGTTGTCGAACGGCGATTGCACATCGGCCGTCTCGCTCTGCGGCGGCTGACCGTAGAGGCCGTTATAGCCCTGTGTTTGCCCAAGACCCGGATCGGGGCCGATATAGGCCGGCACGATGGAGCACAGCCCGCCGGTGCCATTGGCGCAGAATTTCGCCTGAGGAATGTAGGGCGGTGCCGCCGGCTGCGATTGCGGCGCCTGCGCCTGCGCGACCGGCTGTGACGGCGCGGCCAGCATCGCCGCGGCGAACGCCAGCGGCATCAGGGCGAAAGACGGCCAGTGCTTCATGGGAGGTCCTCACCGGATGCGAGCTCAACCGCCCCGCCCTCGCCTGAGCTCAAAATGTGATGTGCGACCAAATCCCGAGATCTGCCCGACGGGGCGACCTGGTTGCCTCTCCAGAACAAACTACTTAAGGTTTAATACCACCTCACGGGGTATCTACAATCATTCTATTTTTGATTGTAACACTGGACGCGCGCTCGATCGTCGCGGCGTCGTGACTACTGGCTTGTGACCGGCTTGGGCGGGCGCGACTTGGATCGCGCAGGCTTCTTGGCAGGCGCGCCTGCAGCGCCCGGAGGCGGCGTATCGACAGAGACCAGATAGGCCGCAAGCGCCTTGGCGGTGTCGGAGCTTGTCGAATAATGGTCCTGCAGGAACCAGGACAGCGTGAGGCTGTAGCGCCCCTTCGCAAGCCCGCGCGGGCTGCGATGGCAGGTCGTGCAGCCGTCGGCGAAGAGCTTCTCGACCGATTTGCCGGCGTCGAGATTTTGCGCGGACGCAAACGACGCCGTCAGCATGACGCCCGCTGCCGCGATGGTCCCAAGAATCACCAGAGGCGCGATCACCTCGCGCCTCGGTCGAATGAGCGATCTCAATTTCGTCCCCTAGCCCGTCCCGCGGTCACGCCGCAAGCAACTGATCGAACTCCGTCGGAGTATAGGCCTTGCCATCCTGGTCGGTGATGACGACCTGCCAGCCCTCGCTTGCCCAGACTTTTGCCTTCGCCACGATGAGCAGCCGGCTCTCGCGGGCGAAACTGCACTTCTCATTGTCGCGTTCTGCGACCATCTTATAGGCCAATGCGCATCCCCTTGCGTTGCCCTGCACCCGTTCCCCTCGTGACAGCGGGCTTTGGCGGCAATTCGCCGGGAGCATGGCAATTTGATGCCAACCACGGCAGCATTGTGCTTCGGTTCCGGCCAAACGAAGGAGATCGATCGTGAGCCGCATCATGAATGCGATTCTGCTTGTCGCGGGCTTGCTTGGCACCGTGCTCGCTGACGCGCCCGCAGGTGCGCAGACCTACGACCCGCGCTATCCCGTCTGCATCGAGATCTACACTCTCGACGGCAGCAACATCGATTGCAGTTTTATGACGATCGCACAGTGCATGGCGACTGCATCAGGACAGTCGGCGCAGTGCTATGCCAATCCCTATGCCGCGCTGGGCCGGCACCCAAGCCCGATCCCGTCGCCGCCGCGACGGAGCCGATAGCGCGCATCCGTTAGTGAACGCGGATGATATGGGGACGGCCGAGATCGATCAGCCCCTGCACCGCCGAGAGACGATCGTCCAGGGCTGCGATGGTGAGCAGCAGATTGTTGCGGCGCTCGTCGAGCATGCCCATCTCGGCACCGGTGAGCTTCGCGCTCGTCCGCTCCTTGTGAATCCCGTCGAGGGATTTGCGCAGTCCGGCAATCAGGCCGGCCAGCTTTTTGGCCTCTTTGGTCATCGACCGCTTCGCGACATTTTGGCGGCGCGTCTCCGCCGGGTTCTGTCTCATCGTCATCCTCCCGTAGCCCCGCTGCCCCGAGTGGATGCTTACATCTTTGGGTACACCTGTTACGATCGATGAAATCTGCCAGCGAAGAACTTTCTTAAATTGGATGCGCCGGGAACCTGCGCCCGGCCGGCGTGTCGCTGCCAGTCCGTCACTTCACCGGCAACATGAAGCCGTCAAAGTACGACACGAGCGCAGCATAGTCATTGAGCGGAAGCACGGCCGCGACATACTGGTCCGGCCGCACCACGACCATGCAGCCCGCCTTGCGATCGATGCCACGCATGGCGAAGACGTCGTGCCCGCTCTTGATGTCCGGACAGAACATCTTCTCGTAGTCGAGCAAACCGTAGCGCCCCTTGCGCGGCAGCAGCAGCGCGGGCATCACCTCGATGGCGAGATCGCGATGATCCTGCTGGAAGACGGCGCGCAGATCGATCACGCTGTCGATGTCGGCGCCCCCTGGCGTATAGCACCTGACTGGGGACTCCCGGGCCTCGCCGAGGAAATCGCACAGCGCGCGAATGGCCGAGCCCGATGCCGCGGGGTCTTCCGCCGGGGCAAACGCGTAGATGCGGAAGCGGCCATCGGCCTGTGAGGCATGGCCGAGATGGACCGGCTTGGCGTCACCGAGCCGAATGACCGGCGCCGAATGGAAGCGCTTGCCGATGACGAGACCTTCGGCGAGACGCTGATGCGAGGTCGCGCCGGTCAGAACCGACGGTTTGTAATGTGTCGCCGTGCCCGCGGTGTAGCGGCCGTGCCTGACAAAATAGTCCTGCGTCTTGGCGGCATCGGCGCCGCCGGCCTTGGCGGCCGAAGCGAGAATTCCCGCCCACTCGCGATCGAAATCGATCAGCTCCTTCGCAACCGCCTGGCGCTCGGCCGAATAGGAGTGCAGCAGGGTCGGTGGGCACTGCTTGCGCAGCACGGCGGCGAGCTTCCAGCCGAGATTGAAGGCGTCCTGCATCGAGACGTTCATACCCTGCCCCGCCTTCGGGCTGTGGGTGTGGCAGGCATCGCCGGCGATGAAGATCCGCGGCAGGCGCGAATTGATCTCGGCCTCCGGCACGTCGTCGAACTTGTCGGTCAGGCGCTGGCCGATCTCATAGACCGACCACCACGCGATCTCTTTCACGTCGAGCGTATGCGGCTTCAGGATCCGCTGCGCCTTCGCGATCACGTCCTCGGCGGTGATGTTGCGATTGGCGACGCGCTCGCCGATGTCGAGCTTTGCCAACTCCACATAGAGGCGCGCCATGTAGCCGCCCTCGCGCGGAATGATCAGCAGGCTGCCGTCCTTGGCCGACTGGATCAGGGACTTGAAACGGATGTCGGGAAAGTCGGTCACCGCCAGCACGTCCATCACGCCCCAGGCGTGGTTGGCGGAATCGCCGTGCAGCTCGCGGCCGATCGACTTGCGCACCGTGCTGCGCGCGCCGTCGCAGCCGACGACGTAGCGTGCCTTGATCGCCTCGACCTTGCCCTCGTTCGCAGCATCGACGCGTTCGAGGCGCACGGTCACGGCATGGTCAGTGGGGGCTGCGGCCGGATCGACCTGGAGGTCGAGCAGGCGCCGGCCATAGTAAGGCTCGAGCTTGGCCGGCGATTTGCGCATGACGTCGAGAAAGCCGTCATGGATGCGGGCCTGGTTGAGGATGACGTGCGGAAACTCCGACAGCCCGTCCTCGACGTCCTGCACCCGGCCGCTGCGCACGATCTTCTCGGGCGTGCGCTCGTCCGGCTTCCAGAACGTGGTCTCGTTGACCCAATACGCCTCCTTCAGCACGCGCTCGCTGAAGCCGTAGGCGTGGAACATCTCCATGGTGCGGCAGGCGATGCCGTCGGCCTGCCCGACCAGCAGCCTCCCCGGCTTCTGCTCGACGATGCACGTCTTGATGTCAGGAAATTGCGCGAGCTGGGCCGCGAGCGTCAGGCCCGCCGGACCGCAGCCGACGATGAGAACATCGACCTCTGCAGGGACGGTGCCGGTTGCGCCCGGAGCCTGAACGCGCTCGGCGGGATCGGCAACTTCCGGATCGCCCGGCTGAAATCCATTGAGATGGAATTGCATGAGCACCTCTCCCTGGCAACGTTCTGTTTGGATATTGATCAGTATGCTGACTATCAGTATACTTGTCAATCATCGGCAGCACTCCTGCCCGCAACGGAGAATTCGGTGAGCGAGCCCAACGACATGCCCGGCCATTTGGCGCGCCGGTTCCAGCAGATCGCCGTAGCCGTGTTCCTGGCTGAAGTGGAAGATGCCGGCTTCGATCTCACGCCGGTGCAATACGCCGCGCTCGCCACCATCAAGGCCAATCCGGGCCTCGACCAGGTGACGCTCGCCGGCCTGATCGCCTACGACCGCACCACCATCACCGGCGTGATCGATCGCCTGGTGCAGAAGGATCTGATCGAGCGCCGCGCCAGTCCCCGCGACCGCCGCGCCCGCGAGCTCGAGATCACCGACGAGGGCCGCCGCACGCTGCGCAAGATCACGCCGGCGGTGGAATCCGCCCAGCGCATCATGCTGCGCGGCCTCAGCGCGAAGGAAGGCGACGAACTGATGCGGCTGCTCCGCAAGGCGATTGCGGCCGGCAATGAACTCAGCCGCGCCCCGCTGCGGCAGACGCAGGCCTAACCCCGTATTTCCATGGGCATTTGTCGCAGACCGGCGAAACCTGGAGCTAACCTTCGGCTGCTAGCGTCGCCCCCATTCGGCGCTTAACGCGCGATTAACTTTGCCGGTTCGGGAGTTTCGGATGCTCAGGTTCCACATTGCGGCCGCGGCCATTGCGCTGTCGACCGTTCCTGCGCTCGCCAATAGCCATGGCGGCGGCGATGCCGCTCCTCCGCCCAAGCCCGAGGCGACGACCGCGCCGGCCAAGGTGATCCTGACCAAGCAGGGTCCCAAGCTGGTCGATCTCAAGGGCATGACGCTCTACACCTACGAGCGCGACACCAACGGCAAGAGCTCGAACTGCAACGGCAAGTGCACCGAGAGCTGGGTGCCGCTGGCCGCAACCGCCGACGCCAAGGCCGTCGGCGACTTCACCGTGATCAGCCGCGACGACGGCAGCAAGATGTGGGCCTATCGCTACCGCCCGCTCTACACCTCGCCGGCCGACAGGGCCCCGGGCGACGCCAACGGCAACGCCACGACCCTGCAATGGCGCATCGCACGGCCTGACGACTAGGACGCAGCCGCGTCGCGTGACCGACCGATCGTCGTAAAGCCTACTCGCGCGCCAGGTTCGTCGGCACCGGCTTGAACGTCGGCAGATCCGCATTCGCCTGAAGCGGGCTGACTTTCGTGTTCACCAACACCGGCCTGGTCGTGAACCAGACCGCAGCCACCGCTGCGATCACTATTCCAGCACCAAGCGCCGCAAACGATTTCATGTTTCCGCCCCTCGCGGTCAATTGCTGAGAATGACACCGTGCTGGTGTCGCGACGGATGATCGGCGCCAACCAGCGCGTTCGGATCGGTGACGATCACCACCTCCGGCAACGGCACCGGCTCGAGGCCGGCGAAGCGGCGATAGAGCGCGCTCATGATGGCGCCGCAAAATGCTGCCGGGACCAGGAGCGCTGCGAGGATCGGCACGGCGAGCACCAGCAGCAGCACGCAGCCGAACGCCGCCACTCCGCCGATCGCCGCGTATTCCCACGCGCTGCGGCGGCCCATGGCGCGCGCGACATGATGCACGCAGAGCATGAAGATGGTCGAAGGGATGACCGAGATCACCATCATGACCATGAAGGTCTGCGCCGGGATCACGGCCGCGAAGATATGAGCCGTGCTCTTGTCCGTGAAACCGTTCGTCAGGAGCGGCAACAGCGTGTAAGGCAGCAGCGTTGCGAGCACCGTCGGCATCATGGCCGCGATCGCGATGCCGGCAACCGACGTGCGGACCCGGACCGGACCATCGAATACCATCGGCGGTGGCGCCGCCGACGCGCTGGCGGCGGAGGTCGCCCCGGTTGCGCGCGCAACCGGACCGAGGCCGGCGAACTGGCCATAGAGGAATCCACCGATCATTCCCGCGATCGTCGGCAACAGGCCGATCGTCAGCATCGTGCCGTCGCCGGGCGCGGCCAACTGGATGTGGTTGCGGATCGCAATGCCGTAGCTCGCCGCGGCCATGACGCCACCCATCAGTCCATAAGCGAGCCGGCTCGAGATCGTCCATTGCCTGAGCACGGTGTGTCCGGCGAACAGGAAGGCTGCATCAATGGCCATGCGGCCCGCGAAGGACAGCACGATCTGATCCGGCGCAGGTGAGCCTACGGGATCGGTCACCTGTCCGCCCGCGATGGCGAACGCCATCAGCACGGCTTCGACGATGGCCAGCGGAATCAGCGCGGCGAACAGCGCGCGCGGCGAATTCTTGACGACATGCATGCGAGCAACCCCTTGCTCGCTGCACGCTAGACGCGAAGCGTTACGGCCCGCGCAAGACAATGGCTAAAATTGTCGCCAACGCGCGCGTCTTGCCCAAACGCCCTACCCGCGCCAGCTCCTGCCGGCCGCGACCTGCGCGCTCTGTCCGGGCGGCAGCACCACGACGGTCGAATTGAGCTTCACCCGGTCGTAGAGATCGATCACGTCCTCGTTGCGCATCCGGATACAGCCGGACGAGATCGCCTGCCCGATATATTCGGGCTGGTTGGTGCCGTGGATGCGGTAGAGCGTGTCCTTGTTGCCGAGGTAGAGATAGATGCCCCGGGCGCCCAGCGGATTGGCGGGGCCGCCGGCGACGCGCGCCGGATAGGGTCCGAGGCGCGCCTGGATCTCCGCCGTCGGAACCCAGTCCGGCCATTCCGCCAGACGGCCGACGCGCGCGACGCCGGAGAACGCCATGGCTTCCTCGCCGACCGCGACGCCGTAGCGGATCGCCTTGCCGTCGGGCAGCACGAAATAGAGATAGCGCGCATCGGTATCGACCAGGATCGTGCCCGGCTGCTCCTTGCGCGGATAATCGACGATGTGGCGGAGATATTGCTCCGGCACGTTCGCCTGAGCGTAAGGCGTATGCGCGAGCAACTGACGGTCGCGCGCGGTCATGCTCGCATCCGTCGATGGCGAAAGTGTCGTCTGCATGCAGCCGCCCAGCGGCAGCAAGGCAACGACGAACAAAGCGAGTAGAGATTTTGGCACCGCCGGTCCCCCGATAGCGGATAACAGCGCCCCCAGCGTCCCTACATGCTGCCTAAATCGTGCTGAAAGCAAGGCAATCCGGAACACGACCGTGTGTTGGGCAAAGCGGGTTCCATCACCACAAACGGCGGAAGAGCGTCGCAGCATCTCCATACCCTCGCCTTGCTTTGGTCAAACCCGGCTGGACTCGTGGGTCCCAGGGTTTGGGATGGGGCCACGTCAACAGATCGGCTCGCGCCAATGCGGACGATGAAGGCATCAAAGGAGCTGCGATGCTCGCGACGCTGAACAGCAGTCAAATCGTCGATGCGATCGTGAAGGACACGGTGAAAGACACGGTCAAGGACAACGATCCGCACGACGCGGTTCAGATTTCTCCCGAGATGGTGCTGGCCTCGCGCTCCGTCAGCGTTGCGCCCACGCTGGCGCCCGAGATCGCCGCGCGTCCGGAGCCGAAATTCGCACCGGAGCCCAAGGTCGGTCGCGAGATCAATCTGGAGCCGAAGTTCAGTCTTGTCACTGAACCGCAGACGGCAGCGCCTGCGGTCGACACCGCCGTGCGCGTCACGGCGAGCGAAGGTCATGTGAGGCGGAAGAAATCAGCCGCAGGCAGGTGGCTGCGCGGCGCGTTCCTCACGTTCCTGTTTGCGGGCGGCAGCGCGGCCGCCACCATCGCCTGGCAGAAACACGGCGACACCGCAAAACAGATGCTCGCCGAATGGAAGCCGGCCCTGGCGGAGCTGTTGCCTACGACATCGCAGACCGCGCCCGTCGCCGCCGCACAGGCGGCGCCGCCCGAGGCGCAAGCCGCAACCGACCAAACGGCCGATCAGCCTGCGGCACAGGCTGCAGCCGCTCAGCCCGTGACACCGCCCCCGGTTCAAGTTGCTGCCGCCGCTCCCGCAGCAACGCAAGTCGATACCGTGCAATCGTTGACGCGCGATCTCGGCTTGATGGCGCAGCAGATCGAAACGCTCAAGGCCAGCATCGCCGAGCTGAAGGCAGGTCAGGAGCAGATGGCGCGCGAGATGGCGAAGCCGCCCGCGCCGAAGCCGGTCGTCGAGGCAAAGCCGCCGATCGATCCGCGCGCACGCGTGTCCGCGCTTCCGCCGCGCGCAGCAGCGCCGACGCCGTCGCCGGTTCGCAAGCCGAAGCCGGTCGTGTCGCACACTTACATGCCGGCCTCTTCGCCGCAGCCGCTCGCACCTCCGCCGCCGCCGTCACAGGCTGCCGCGGCGGCACCGCCGGCCGCCACGACGCAGGCCGTTGCCGATGACGATGGACCAGTCGTGCGTCCGCCGATGCCGCTGCGCTAAAGCGCGATGAGATCAGGATAGATGCGCACTTTTCCGGATCATGCTTTAGACATGCGACATCAAGAAGCGTCACGCACGCTGACCTGAGTCGATGTGATGCGTTGAGTCCGGGCAATTACGGGATGATGCGATGTTTCGATCGTCTTCCCTCATGAGAAAAGGCCGTCGGGATCTATGCCGCCGGCCTTCTCTTGCAGCTGCCGGTTCCCGGAGCCCGGTTCTGCTGCAATTCCATGCTTTATGATCGCGCCAGCATATTTAATAAAATCTTAACGCGCTCGCGCCTTGCACATCATTTCTGCGCCATAGGCTCAGAGATTGTGCGGTCTGTTCATCGGATAAATATCGACTCGTGATACGATCCAGCATGTTTTGAAGACTTCCGTTGAAGGCTTCTTTTGGAAATTTGGGTCGTCAACACCGGGGGAATTCGGATGCCATACTACTCTTTCGATCTCGTGGTTGGTGAAGAGTTCAAGAACCAGGGCGGTATCATCCTCGAAGACATCGAGGTCGCCTCCGATCGCGCCGTTCAGCTCGCGTGCGAGCTGTCGCAGGTGAAGCCGGAGCTGCAGCAGAAAGGTTGCGCGGTGCGCGTCACCGATCGCGATCACAACGAGGTCTATCGCACGCCGCTGGACCCCGTGCCGGCCTGGCAGCGCTAAGCTACTCGTCCAGCACCGGCGGTTCGAACCAGTTCGTCAGCGACAATCCGCCGTCGACGACGAACGCTGCGCCGGTGACGTAGGCCGATAGCTTGTTCGAGAGCACCGTGAGCGCCATCGGCGCAAGGTCATCAGCCGCGCCGAGACGCCCGAGCGGAATGTGCTTCGCGAGCGACGGGTCCGCAACGAACCCGCCGGCCGCGATCGCGCCGGGCACCAGCGCATTGACGCGGATGTCGTGACGCCCGAACGTCTTCGCGAGCTCCTTCACCAGCATCGCCATGCCTGCCTTCGCCGTCGAATAATGCGGCAGGTTGCGGGGCGTGCCCGCATGCAGCGACGTCAGGAACAGGAACGAGCCGGGACGCTTGGCTGCGATCAACTTCTTTGCGATCGCGCGCGCCAGGTGAAAGCCGGCCTCGAGATTGACGGCGTGCATCTCCTGCCAGGTGCTGCGATCGACCGCGAGCGCATGATCGGCCTCGCGCCGCGGCGGCGAGGCGCTGTGCACGAAATGCGTGATGTCGCCCAGCGCGGCATGTGCGGCCGCCAGCAACGCATCGCATGCATCCAACTTCGCGAGATCGCCGACCCATGGGACCGCCAGATCGGGCCTGCCGCTCGCGCTGATCGCGGTGCTCACCCGCTCCGCGCTGATATCGGCGAATACGGTCCGGACGCCCTCGCCGACCAGGGCTTGCGCGATGGCGCGGCCGATGCCGTTGCCGGCGCCGGTGACGAGCGCGGTGTCGCGTGCGGGATCGAACGGCGTGCTGAACAGGCTCATGTCGCGCTCCGGGTCCTGGAGCGGCCACCGTAGCGCACCGCAACGCGGTGCGACAATTCCGCCCCGGCACCATTGCGGAGCGCCGCGCCGGACGCTAGCCTCCCCAAAAAAATCGAGGAGGATACCCAAGAATGCGCACCCGTTTTCTGATCGCAGGCCTGTTGCTGATCGCAGCTCCCGCCCAGGCGGCCGACGACCATACCCGCTCGAACTACGTCACGATGGTCCTGCAGGCCTTCGCCGCCAAGGTCGAATGCCCCGGCACCGATGTGGTCTACCAGGACCTGGTGCAGAAGGCGCAGCAGATGCAGCTGCCCGAGGGCACCACCGAGCAGGTGCGCAAGGCGATCGCCTGGATGCACACCGGCGGCAAGATGGGTGAGAAGCAGTCCGACGACATCATGGCGGAGGTCGCGGTCGCGACCCAGACGACGGATCTCGATCAGCGCCGGCTCGGCATGAGCAGCTGGTGCGAAAAGCAGAAGACCGCCGGCCTGATCCGCAGCAAGGGCGGCTAGACGCGCGCCCGCGGCGCCGCCTGGGCTCTCCGGTGAACCTCGGAGCTCCCCTCCGAGTCCAATGCTTCGAGCTGAGGACAATTCGAGAGGGGCCATGCTTTGGACACGCCGGATGGCGGCGCTTGCGGTGCTCGTCGCCGCCAACCTGACACTGCCCGCCCTTGCCACGACCGCCGATAATCCGGTCGCCGGACGGCAGGTGCGCTTTCCGCAAGGGGTGTGGAGCGCCCTGCCCCAGCTCAGCCCTGACGGCAAGGTCAGGCAATGCGTGCTGGTCGCGCCTAGGCAACGCAACAAGCCAGGCGGCAAGGTCGACACCGCCTTCGCGCTCAACATCAGCCGCGGCTCGGGCCTCTCCATCACGATGATGGATGACGGACTGCCCAGCGAGCGCGTGCTGGACGACCAGGCCGAGATCGTCCTCGATGGCCGCAGCTTTCCCGCTGTCGCCTTCCCGGTCGGCAACGCCTTCGCGCTGCATCCGGGCGATGCGGAGGCCGTGCTCGCGGCGCTCGGCAAGGCGCGGGACGTCAAGCTGCGCTCGGATGGTGCCGGCGTCGATTCCGGATCGATCGCACTCGATCTCCCGGCGGATGCGCTGAGCTGGCTGAAGCAATGCGGCAAGACCTTCGATATCGCGATCGACAGGCCGACCGATCCCAATGCGCGGGAGATGCCGGCGCCGCGGCAGCGCTCGCCGAAGATCGCCGTGATGCAGCCGACGCCGGCCGGCCCTCCCGGGATTGAGGACAAGCAGAAGATCGAAGGCTGGGATGCATCCGAGCTGCGCAACAGTGACGGGACGATCTTCGCCTGCTTCATCCGTCGCCGCTATCTCATCGGCACGGACGCGCCCGCACCTTCGCGCCGTCTCGCGATCTTCCTGATCGTCAGCCGCGCCAAGGGGCTGACCATGATGCTGAAGGATTCCAAGCTCAACCGGCGAGAAGGCGAGCCCATCGAGGCGACGCTGAAGATCGGCAATGCGCCGTTCCAGGGATTCACCGCACAAATCGAGGGCCCCGACGAAATCGGCTTGTTTCCGCAGCACGGCGCCGCGCTGGCCGGAGCGATCGAGACCGGTTCCGTGCTGGCCATGAAGGCCAGGACGATCGAGGACAATTACGAGTTCTCGGTGCAGCCCGGGGTCATCGGCTGGCTGCGCGCCTGCGCGCGGCGCAACGGGATGGTCCTCGAGCCCGCCGGGCAGTGAGGCCTCGCGTTAAGCACATCGCGGCGGAACCCGCGCCGCGACCCATAATCGTCACATTCCTCACGAGCATGCGGCTCTTCGAACAGGAGACCCCCCATGCGGATTGCTCATCTCGTCGTCGCCGCTAGCCTTGCGATCAGCGCCGTGCTGGCAGGCCCCGCCTTTGCGCGGAATGCCGACGCCCAGAAGGGCGAGGACAAGTCGGCCTCGTCGTCACCCTCCTGCAGCGCCTATCAGCAGGCGCCGGACGGATCGTGGGAGCAGCTCCCCTGCAAGGAAACGGGCGAGCGCAGCCAACCGCAGACCCAGCACAAGTCAGGCGCGCAAGGCACCGACCAGGGCGAGCGCTAAGCCGCATCATGGTGCGGGAACCCGGCGGGCGGTTTCCGGGTTAGAGCGGACGGCTTGCCGCGTTGCTGACGCCCGCTAGAAAGCGATCGGCCGGGCTAAGGAGCGGCCCTTGGAAAAGCAAACCCCGCGAGCACTTGTGGATTCGATCGAGCTTGACGACCTTCAACGCCGTCTGAAGGCGCTGGAAGAGGAAAACGCACGCCTCAAGGCGGTCGGCGCGGCCGTCCTCACCGAACGGCAGAAGGCGGAATCCGCGCTGGCCGAAAGCGAGGAGCGTTACCGGACGTTGTTCAACTCGATCGACGAAGGCTTTTGCATCATCGAGTTCTTCGACGGCCCGCACGGCCCGCTCAGCGACTACATCCACGTCGAAGCCAATCCCGCCTACACCCAGCATGCGGGCATCCCCAACGTGGTCGGCCAGAAGGTCCGCGAGATGGTCCCGGCCGAGGCCGACGGCTGGGTCGAGCTCTATGGCGGCGTGCTCAGGACCGGCCAGCCGATCCGCTTCGAGCGCGAGCTGGTCGCGACCGGCCGCCACCTCGAGCTCGCCGCATTCCGCGTAGAGCCTGAAAGCCGCAAGCAGGTCGCCGTGCTGTTCCAGGACATCACGCCGCGCAAGCGGGCCGAGCGGGAGCTGCAGCAGCTCAACGAGACGCTGGAAGCGCGCGTGGTCGCAGCGCTGGCCGAGCGCAAGCTGATGGCCGACCTCGTCGAGGGCACCAATGCATTCGTCCAGGTGGTCGACCCCAGCTTCCGCTGGCTCGCCATCAACGGCGCCTCCGCGCGGGAATTTCACCGCATCTACGGCATCTTGCCGAAGGTTGGTGACAACATGCTGGAGCTGCTTGAGGATCAACCCGAGCACCGCGACGCCGTCCGCGCCGTCTGGTCGAGGGCGCTGGCGGGCGAGGAGTTCGTCGAGACTGGCGAGTTCGGAAACCCGAGCCGCGCCCGTCGATCCTACGAGATGCGGTTCAACTGCCTGCGCGATGGCAATGGTCAGCTTCTCGGCGCTTATCAATTCGTCTACGACGTTACCGAGCGCCTGCGGGAGCAGGAACGGCTGCGCGTGGCCGAGGATGCGCTGCGGCAGTCGCAGAAGATGGAGGCCGTCGGGCAGCTCACCGGCGGCATCGCGCACGACTTCAACAATCTGCTCACCGGCATCATCGGATCGCTGGAATTGTTGCAGACGCGGCTCGGCCAGGGCCGCGTCAAGGAAATCGACCGCTATGTGTCGGCCGCGCAGGGCGCCGCCAAGCGCGCCGCAGCGCTGACGCACCGGCTGCTCGCCTTCTCGCGCCGGCAGACGCTCGATCCCAGGCCGACCGACCTGAATCGCCTCGTCATGGGCATGGAGGAGCTGGTCCGCCGTACCGTCGGGCCGGAGATCGCGCTGGAGGTCGTCACATCAGGCGGTCTGTGGCCGACGCTGATCGATGCCTCGCAGCTCGAAAACGCCCTCCTCAACCTCTGCATCAACGCCCGCGATGCGATGCCCGAGGGCGGCCGACTCACGATCGAGACCGCCAACCGCTGGCTCGACGATCACGGCGCCGGCGAGCGCGACCTGGAGCCCGGGCAATACGTCTCGCTCTGCGTCACCGATACCGGCACCGGCATGACGCCCGACGTGATCGAGCGCGCCTTCGATCCGTTCTTCACAACCAAGCCGATCGGCCAGGGCACCGGCCTCGGGCTCTCGATGGTCTATGGCTTCGTGCGCCAGTCCGGCGGCCAGGTCCGAATTTATTCGGAAGTCGGCCAGGGCACGACCATGTGCCTCTATCTGCCGCGCCATTATGGCAAGGAGACTGACAAGCCGTCCGCACTGGCCCCCAAGACCGCAGTGCGCCCGCAGGCCAGCCACACCATCCTGATCGTCGATGACGAGCCTTCGATCCGCATGCTGCTGACCGATGCGCTGGAAGAGATCGGCTTCAACGTACTGGAGGCCCATGACGGCCCGACCGGCCTGAAGCTCCTGCAATCGGACGCGACCATCGATCTGCTCGTCACCGATGTCGGCCTGCCCGGCGGCATGAACGGCCGCCAGCTCGCCGATGCCGCGCGCACCACGCGGCCCGCGTTGAAAGTGCTGTTCATCACCGGCTACGCGGAAAACGCCATCATCGGCAACGGCCAGTTGTCGCCCGGCATGCAGGTGCTGACAAAACCGTTCGTCGTCGAGGCGCTGGCAAGCCGCGTCCTCGACATGATCAAGGATGGAACCGGGCGGAGCTGACCTAAACCGCGATGAGATGAGGATGAATCGTCATCGCGCTTTAGGTTGTTGCTTGAGCATGATCTTTTCGGAAAACCGCTGCGCACTTTTCCGGATCATGCTTTAGCTGTTGGCCGGCCCACGCATGATCTTCATGGCATCTTCAATGTGGCGCCATTCCTTGGCCTCATCGGCCTCGCCGCGACCCTCGCAGGCCTGCGCCTGCTCGGCGGCCTTCGCAATCGCCGCAAAACCGTGCCGCTCCAGCATCTGGCGCGCGACGGTGTGGACCTGCAGCTCGGACATCATGGGCGCTCTCCCGTGTTGAGGAAACCGCGGCGCCCGGCTCGGCGCTCCGCGGGTCTCTGACAACGATCTCGCCGCCGGCTCCGTTCCACGCGCCGGCGATCACATCGGCAAGCGCCGGGAACCAAAAAGACGAAGGCGGCCCGCCATGCCCGGCGGACCGCCTTCTCACCCACCCCAAATGGGCCGTCAGCCGCGTCCCCCTACGCGACCGCCACTCTCTTGCGCTCGATATCGTTCGGCACCTCGATATCGACCTCGAGGGTCGAGACTTCGTCGCCGCGCTCGAGCCGGACGATGACCTTGGTCGGGTCCAGCGTCACGTGCTTGGACACGACGGCGAGAATTTCCTCACGCAGCACACCGAGCAGATCGGGCTGGCCGCGCATGCCGCGTTCATGGGCAAGCAGGATCTGCAGCCGTTCGCGAGCGACGGGTGCAGAGGCCTTGTTGCCGCGGAGAAGCCGAAGCAGACCCATGCTCATGCAGCCCTCCGTCGCAGCAGACGATCCATGAAACGCTTGCGCTCGGCCGGCACCTGCATCGGCACAGTGTCGCCGCAGAGCCTCCGGGCCGCATCGATATAAGCCCGCGCGGGTGCGCCTTCGGCATTCGACAGTGTTACCGGTGTGCCGACATTGGAGGCCTTCAACACGTCCTGACTCTCCGGGATGATGCCGAGCAGCGGCGTTGCCAGGATTTCCAGGATGTCGTCGATGGTCAGCATCTCGCCGCGTGCGGCGCGCGAGGGATCGTAGCGGGTGATGAGAATGTGCTTCTCGACCCGCTCGCCCTTCTCGGCCCGCACGGTCTTGGAATCGAGCATGCCGATGATGCGGTCGGAATCGCGCACCGAGGACACTTCCGGATTGGTGACGATCACGGCCTCGTCCGCAAAACGCATCGCCATGGAGGCGCCGCGCTCGATGCCGGCCGGGCTGTCGCAGATCACCCAGTCGAAACGGCTGCGCAGGTCGGCAATGACCTTGCCGACGCCCTCTTCCGTCAGCGCGTCCTTGTCGCGGGTTTGCGACGCCGGCAGCAGCCAGAGATTCTCCAGCCGCTTGTCCTTGATCAGCGCCTGCGGGAGCTTTGCGACGCCCTGCACCACGTTGATGAGGTCGAACACCACGCGGCGTTCGGCGCCCATCACGAGGTCGAGGTTGCGCAGGCCGACGTCGAAATCGACGACGACGACCTTGTCGCCGCGTTGCGCCAGCGCAGCGCCCAGCGCGGCGGTCGTGGTCGTCTTGCCGACGCCGCCCTTGCCTGATGTCACGACCAGTACCTTACTCATCTGACATGTCTCCTTTGCTGGTCAGTTCAGTGCTGTAATTCGCATGGTGTTCCCCTGCAGCCAGGCCTGGGCCGGCTTGCCGCGCAGGGCTTCGTCGATGTCGTCGGCAGTCTGGTAAAACCCATCGATTGCAAGCAGTTCGGCTTCGATCTTCTGGCAATAGATCCGCGCGCTGGTGTGCCCGTTCACGCCCGCCATGGCGCGGCCGCGGAGCGCGCCGTAGATGTGGATGGAACCGCCGGCGACGACCTCGGCGCCGGAACCGACCGAGCCCAGAATGGTGACGTCGCCTTCCGGGAAGATCACGGTCTGGCCGGAGCGCACGGGCGCCTCGAGCAGCAGCGAGGTCTGCTTCGGCTCGGCTTTGGCCTCGGGCTTCTTGGGGGCCGTCGGCTCGATCACGCAGCTGCGGCCACCCGACAGCAGCGGCGGCATCATGGGGGTCAGCCTGCCCTCGTCCACGCCCTCGAGGCCGAGCACGCGGATGTTGCGGTCCTGAAGGCTGGTCAGCAGATGGCCGATGCCGGCCTGACTGAGATCGACCGAGGACAGGTCGATCACCACGGGCCGGCCGGCGAAGAAGCCGGGCGAGCGGGCGATGGTGGCGTCGATTTCCGCGAGCCAGTCCAGGATCGGAACCGTCGGCACGAACACGAAGGCCACATAGGAGCGCCCGCGCAGGCGTACCATTTGGCGTTGGACTTTTGCTGCAGCCTCCATAGCGGCCGACTCGTTCCCCGTTATTGAATGGTTAACGATGCGGCGGATTTGGTTAACGACGAGTTAATTTCTCCGTCGGGTCACGCGGGCTGGAGGGGCTGGCTGACGCCGCTCTCATGTCCCGGACGCGCTGCAACGCGTAAGCGTTGCTGCGCAGAGCCGGGACCCAGAAGGCGGCGCGGGACAACGCGGAGAGATGGGCCCCGGCTCTGCAGCGCACCGTCGAAGGGACGCTGCGCTGCGTCCGGGGCACGAGAGGAGAGTGAGGCGCGCGCTCTGCGCTCGCAATCACCGCGTAGAGGCCCCCCGCCCCTCACCTCGCGCCTCGCGCCGTCCATTGTGATCGCAGGCCCGGTCATCCCGATTGACACCGCCGCGCCATCTGGTTTCGATCCGCCTCCCCCGCGGATGGAGCCGATCATGTCAATCCAGTCGTCCGTCAGACGCAAGACTGCGCCGGACATTCGGGCCCGCAAGCGCGGCGAGCCGATCGTCATGCTGACGTCCTACCACGCGCATACGGCAGCGCTGGTGGATCGGCATTGCGACGTGATTCTGGTCGGCGATTCCCTCGGCAACGTCATGCACGGCTTCGAGACGACGGTGCCCGTCACGCTCGACATGATGATCCTCCAGGGCGCGGCCGTGATGCGCGGGTCCAGGCAGGCGCTGGTCGTGGTGGATATGCCGTTCGGATCGTATGAAGCCTCCAGGGAGCAGGCGTTCAACGCTGCGGTCCGGATCATGAAGGAGACCCAATGCGGCGCGGTGAAGCTTGAAGGCGGCGTCCGCATGGCCGAGACGATCGCATTCCTGTCCGGGCGCGGCATCCCGGTGATGGGCCATATCGGCCTCACGCCGCAATCCATCAACACGCTCGGTTCGTTTCGCGCGCAAGGACGCAACGAGGTGGACTGGGGTCCGATCGAGGACGATGCCAGGGCCGTCACTGAGGCCGGTGCCTTTTCGGTCGTGATCGAGGCCGTGGCCGAACCGCTGGCGCGCAAGATCACCGAGACGATCGCGATCCCCACCATCGGCATCGGCGCGAGCGCGGCCTGCGACGGCCAGGTGCTCGTGCTCGAAGACATGCTCGGGCTGTCGCCCAGGACGCCGAAATTCGTCCGGCGGTATGGCAATCTCGGTCCGGCCATTGAAGCCGCGATCGAAAGCTATGCCGCCGACGTGCGGTCACGCGCCTTTCCCGGGGCCGAACACATCTACGACATGAAGAAGAGCTGACGGCAGCAAGCCGTCAGGCCCCGCCTGTGTCACCAGCTACTTCTTCACCTTGCTCGCATCCATCTTGATCGCGGGATCGAGCATCTTGGTCGTGAACGCCGTCGAGACGTCGAACGGCTTCTCCATGCCGAGATAGGTCTGGACCAACTCGTAGTCCTTCTTCATCCGCTCGCCGTCGATCCACCCGAGCGACTTCGTCGTCGTGAACTCATCCGTCATCAGGAACTTGATGCGTTCCCACTGGCGCTCCTGGTTCTCCTTGTCGAGGCCGGAGACCTGGTCGAGCAGCGCCTTGAGGCACGGCGTGACGTCGGCGACGCAGGCAGCAAACGCCTTCTGCGTGACGCGGACGAAATCCTCGACCACTTTCGGGTTCTTCTGCAGGTAGGCGCCGTTGACGATCAGCGAATTGCCGTAGGGGTTGAGCCCGATGTCCTTCCAGTTGACGTAGCCGAGGTCCTGCCCGAACTCGATCACCTTCAGATCGTGCTCGTTGTAGAAGTCGCTGATGATGTCCACGGTGTGGCTCTTCAGCGCGGCGATCTTCGCGGTCGGCCCGACATTGACGAAGCCGACGGAGTCGGGTGCGAGCCCTGCGGCCTTGGCGAAGGCCGGCCACATCACGCGTGAGGCATCGCCCGGCGGATTGCCGATCTTGTGGCCGGCGAAATCCTTGACGCCGTTCACGCCGTAGCTCTTCAGCCAGTAGAAAGTCTGCCCGGTGTTGGCATAGACGCTCATCACCGCCACGGTATCGGCGCCCTTGCTTCTCGCCACCAGCATGGTGGCGAGATCGGCGACGCCGAACGGCGAGCCGCCGGAGCCGACCTTGGCGGCGGAGACGCCGGAGCCCTTGCCGGTCTCGATCGTGAGGTCGATGCCGGCCTTCTCGTACCAGCCCTGCGCCTTGGCGTAATAGTAGGGCGAATGGTCGGCCGTCGGCGTCCAGTTCAGGATCAGATTGACCGCCTCGCCCGCGCTCGCCGGCACCGCCGGCAATCCGAGCGCCAGCGCCACAAAAGCCGCCCGCAAATGCTTCATCGCATCTCTCCTCATTCCCGCGACCCGGCTTGTCGCTCTCCCCTTGTGAGGATACCAATGCAACAAGCCCGCCCTCAACTTGTCAACTGTTTGGTTGGAAATGCCTGCAAAACGATCTGGCGACACCGTGCCGCAGCGGCGCGATCCCGTCGCCACCCGCAAGAAACTGCTGACCGCGGCCCGCCAGGAGTTCGCCCGGCACGGCTTCGCGGGCGCCCGCGTCGACGAGATCGCCGAGCGCGCGGCCGTCAACAAGCAGCTCGTCTACCATTATTTCGGCGACAAGGACGCGCTCTACCTCGCGGTGCTCGAATGGGTCTACGAGGACATCCGCGAGCAGGAGCGCAAGCTCAATCTCGAGGGCCTGCCGCCGGACAAGGCGATCCGCCGGCTGATCGAGGCCTCGTTCGATCACCTCGCCGCAAACCCTGATTTCATCGTGCTTCTGAACGACGAGAACCGCGGCGGCGCCCGCCATGTCCGCGGCTCGACACGGCTGGAGGCGATGCATTCACCGCTGGTGAAAAGCGTCTCCCACATCCTCCACGAGGGCGTGCGCGCGGGCGTGTTCCGCAAGGGGATCGATCCCATCCAGCTCTATATCTCCATCGCGGGCCTCAGCTATTTCTTCTTCTCCAACACGCCGACGCTGTCGGCGATCTTCGGCAAGGACCTGTCGAGCCGCGCCCAGCGCCGCGCCCGGCGCCGGCACGTGGCCGACCTGGTGCTGCAGTCGCTCCGACCCTAATCAACCAACTGGTTGAAAGTTGACCCGAGGCCGGTTAGGCTTGCCGCCGTGGCAGTGAAGCCGCGACAACTGGGAGCAAAAGGTGGCAGCCAGCGGAGCAAATCCGGCACGCAGCTTCGCGATCATCCTGATCGTGCATCTTGCCGTGCTCGTGCTCTGGCAGGTCGCGGTCGATGCCTTCCACGTCCCGAAATTCATCCTGCCCTCCCCGCTGGCGACGGTGCAGACCCTGGGGACCACGGGCTATGCCTGGGGCGCCAACACGCTGGTCACCGCCGTCGAGATTCTGGGCGGCTTCGCGCTCGGCGCCTTCGTCGGCGTCGCCCTTGCCGTGATCTTCAGCTGGGCGCCGCTGCTCAGCCTCGTGCTGCTGCCGCTGTTCGTGACGCTGAACATGATCCCGAAGGTCGCGCTCGGCCCGCTCTTCATCGTCTGGTTCTCCTACGGCATCGTGCCGAACATCCTGATCGCCTTCAGCATCTGCTTCTTCCCGATCCTGCTCACCACAGCGCGGGGCCTGCGCGAGGTCGAGCCTGACCTGCTCGACCTCGTCAAATCGCTGCGCGGCTCGCGCTGGACGCTGTTCCGCAAGATCCAGCTGCCGGGATCGCTGCCCTACATCTTCTCCGGCATGAAGGTCGGCGCCATCCTTGCGGTCGCCGGCGCCATCGTCGGCGAGTTCATCGCCTCCGAGCGCGGGCTCGGCTACCTCATGATCCAGGTGCAGTCCTCGCTCGACACGCCCGCGATGGTGATGGCGGTCGTGCTACTGACCCTGCTCGGCGTCGCTCTCTACGGCCTGGTGCTCGTCCTCGAACGCATGTTCGTGGTCGGCGACGCCAGGCAGACTTAACTAAAGGACCGACCCATGCTGCTCACCCGCCAGACGCTGCCGAAGACCATTCCTGACATCGCAGCGCTCGACGATCTCCTGTGCCGTCCGACCCAGGCGCTGATCGACGACCTCAGGACGGTCGAGGGCGACATCATGATCCTCGGCGTCGCCGGAAAGATGGGCCCGACGCTGGCGGGCCTTGCCAAGGCCGCCGTGCCGGACCGCCGTGTCATCGGCGTCGCCCGCTTCAGCGACACTGGCGTCAAGGACTGGCTCCAGGCGCGCGGCGTCGAGACGATCAATTGCGACCTGCTGGACGAGGCCGCGATCAACGCGCTGCCGAAGGCGCCGAACATCATCTTCATGGCGGGCCGGAAATTCGGCGCCGAGGGTGATCTGTCGCTGACCTGGGCGATGAACGCGCATGTGCCGGCGCTGGTGGCGCAGGCCTTTCCGTCCTCGCGCATCGTGGCGTTCTCGACCGGCTGCGTCTATCCGTTCGTGCCGGTCGACGGCAAAGGCTCGACCGAGGACATGGCGCCGAACCCGCCTGGCGAATACGCCCAGTCCTGCGTCGGCCGCGAGCGCATGTTCGAATATTTCTCGCACAAGTTCGGAACGCCGGGCCGACTGTTCCGCCTCAACTACGCGATCGACATGCGCTACGGCGTGCTGCACGACATCGCCACGAAGGTCCTCACGGGCACCCCGATCGACGTCAGCCTCGGCCACGTCAATTTCATCTGGCAGGGCGACGCCTCCGCGCAGGCGCTGCGGTGCCTGGCGCACTGCACCGCGCCGACCTCGCCGATCAATGTCAGCGGCCACGAGATCCTGGCGGTGCGCGACCTCGCGCAGAAATTCGGCGCCCGCTTCGGCCGCGCGCCGGTGCTGACGGGCAAGGAAGAGCCGACGGCCTGGCTGACCGACACGTCCAAGGCAGTCGAGCTGTTCGGCCTGCCGGTCGTCGACACCGAGCAGTTGATTGCCTGGACCGCAGACTGGGTGTCCCGCGCCATGCCGAGCCTCGGCAAGCCCACCAAATACGAGGTGCGCGATGGTCGTTACTGACGATCCGCCCATTCTCAAGCTCGGCGTCGACGATGCCATCGCCGGGCTGGTGCTGTCGACAGAAGCGCAATGGAACCAGACCGAAGAGGACTGGCGCATCTTTCTGCGCGACGGCGTCGTGTTCGGCATTCGCGACGGCATGCGGCTGGTCGCTACCGCGGCCCTGCTGCCGTACTCCGGCAACAACGCCTGGATCAGCATGGTGCTGGTATCAGGCACGCATCGCCGCCGCGGCCTCGCCACGCGCCTCGTCGACGCTTGCCTGGAGACCGCGCGCAAGAACGGCCTGACGAGCTGGCTCGACGCCACGCCCGACGGCGCCGCCGTCTATGGCCCGCTCGGCTTCACGCCGACGCTGCAGCTGCGCCGGCTGAAGCTGGCGAAGCCGATGCGAACGGCAGCCGCGGCACCCGCAACCGCGACGCTCGATTCCCTTCGCGCCCGGGATCGCCGGGCCACCGGCCTCGACCGCACCGCCCTGCTCTCGGCCTTCGCACAGCGCCCGGGCTCGCGCATCGTCTCCGCCAATGGTGCCATCGCGCTGGTGCGCGACGGCCGCACCGCGCGCCATATCGGCCCGTTGTTTGCCGATCACGCTGCGGCCGCACTGACCCTCGTCAATGCGATCGCACAATCGGACGACCGCCCCTTGTTGCTCGACGCCGTCGCCTCGCAGGCTGCGTTCCTCGAAGGACTGACCGCCTCGGGGTGGACCATCGAGCGGCCGTTCCAGCGCATGCGGTTCGGCCCCGCCACCGCCGGGGCCGAGGAAACGCCATTCGCCGTCGCCGGCCCCGAATTCGGATAGGACATCATGCACCACAGCCAGATCAACGCCGACGTTCGCAAGCTGATTGCCGAAGGCACCGTGCTGCCGGCGCATCCGCTCGCGCTCACAGCCGAGCGCCAGCTCGACAAGACCCATCAGCGCGCGCTGACACGCTATTACGTCGACGCCGGCTCGGGCGGCCTTGCCGTCGGCGTCCACACCACGCAATTCGCGATCCGCGATGTCGGCCTCTACCGCCCGGTGCTGGAGCTCGCCGCCGAGACCGCGGCCAACTGGACCAAGCGGCCGCTCGCGATGGTCGCGGGCCTTGCCGGCCCGACGACACAAGCCGTGGCCGAGGCGCGCACCGCGCGCGACATCGGCTATCACGCAGGTCTCCTCAGCCTCGCCGCGATGAAGAGCGCCTCCGAGGACGAGATCATCGCGCATTGCACGGCGGTCGCGGCCGAGATTCCGCTGGTCGGGTTCTATCTCCAGCCGGCCGTGGGCGGCGTCATCCTGTCGAGCCGGTTCTGGCAGCGCTTCGCCTCGATCGACAACGTCATCGCGATCAAGATCGCGCCGTTCAACCGCTATCGCACGCTCGATGTGCTGCGCGGCGTCGCCGCCGCCGGCGCGCTCGACCGCGTCGCGCTCTACACCGGCAATGACGATCACATCCTGCTCGACCTGATGCTGCCGTTCGACCTCCGCGACAAGGGCGTCACCACGCGCACCTATTTCAAGGGCGGCCTGCTCGGCCATTGGTCGGTGTGGACCGCGAGCGCGATCAAGCAGTTCGAGCGCTGCAAGGCGGCACGGCACAAGGACAGCGTGCCCGCCGATCTGCTCGCGCTCGATGCTCGCGTCACCGACTGCAACAGCGCCTTCTTCGACGTCGCCAACAATTTTCACGGTTGCATCGCCGGCTGCCACGAGATCTTGCGGCGTCAGGGCTTGATGAAAGGCCTGTGGTGCCTCGATCCGAACGAGGGTCTCAGCCCCGGCCAGAAGGATGAGATCGACCGCGTTACGTGCGAGCACGCCGACCTCAGCGACGATGCCTTCGTCGCCGCCAACCTCGGCAAATGGCTGGCATGAGCTCAAAACCCTTCATCAGCCTGCAAGGCGTCCGGAAGGTCTATCGCAGCGGCGGCGCCGAGTTCCTGGCGGTGTCCAACGTCACGATGGACGTGCAGGAAGGCGAGCTGGTCTCGCTGGTCGGCCCGTCCGGCTGCGGCAAGACCACGGTGATGAAGATTCTGGCCGGCCTGCACGGCGCCGACGGCGGCACGGTGAAGATCGGCAATGACACAAGCCCGTTCGATCCGACCCGTGACATCGGCATGGTGTTCCAGCAGGCGCTGCTTTTGAAGTGGCGCACCATTCTGGACAACGTGCTGCTGCCGGCCGAGATCGTGGGCCTGCCGATGAAGGCCGCGCGCGAGCGAGCGCGCGATCTGCTCAACTTGGTGGGCCTTGCCGGCTACGAGCAGAAATATCCCCAGCAGCTCTCCGGCGGCATGCAGCAGCGCACCGCGATCGCGCGCGCTTTCGTGCATGATCCAAAGCTGATCCTGATGGACGAGCCGTTCGGCGCGCTGGATGCGCTGACGCGCGAGCAGATGAATATTGAGATGCTGCGGATCTGGCGCGAGAGCGGCAAGACCATCATCTTCGTCACGCATTCGATCCAGGAAGCCGTGTTCCTGTCGTCGCATTGCGCAGTGCTGACGGCGGGCCCGGCGAAGATGGCCGATTACTTCCCGATCGACCTCCCCTTCCCGCGAGACCTGCCGCTGAAGACCACGGATGCGTTCGGTGCTTACGCAAGGCGGATTTATGCGAAGCTGGGCCTGGGTGCGGCGTAAGACCGCCACCCGATCAGTCCCGTAGCCCGGATGGAGCGCAGCGCAATCCGGGGTTCTATCCGAGCAGACACAGCGGCCCCGGATTACGCTACGCTCCATCCGGGCTACGCACCACGCATTCAGGTCCCGTAGAGCCGGGCGCGGCGTAGTCACCGCGCCCTCCTCACGATCAGCTCTTGTTCCGCATCTTGCTGAGCAGGTAGTTGTCGTAGAAGTTTTCAGCGATCTGCGTGTAGAACAGCAGTTCCTTCTGATACGCGTCGTGGCTTTCCTTGGTGCGCTTGAACAGGTCGCTCTTGGCGGCGAGCTCGTTCAGGTGCTCCTGGGTCGCGCTGTAGCAGGCTTCCATCACCGGCTGCGGGAAGGCCTTGAGCTCGGCGCCGTTGGCGATCAGCCGCTTCAGCGCCGCCGGGTTCACGCTGTCATACTTCTCGAGCATCCAGGCGCCGGCCGCGGAGGCGGCCTGGTTGACGATCGCCTGATACTGCTTCGGCAGGCTCGCCCACTTCTCGTCGTTGACGATCATGTGCAGCATGGCGCCGCCTTCCCACCAGCCGGGGAAGTAGTAGTACTTGGCGACCTTCTGGAAGCCGAGCTTCTCGTCGTCATAGGGACCGACGAACTCGACCGCGTCGAGCGAGCCCTTCTCCAGCGCCGCATAGATGTCGCCGCCGGCGAGCTGCTGCGGCACCACGCCGAGCCTGGCCAGCACATGGCCACCCATGCCGGCGATACGGAATTTGAGGCCCTTGAGATCGTCGACGGTCTTGATCTCCTTGCGGAACCAGCCGCCCATCTGGGTGCCGGAATTACCGCAGAGGATGGCGTGGGTCTTGAAGGGCTTGAGCGCCTCGTTGGTCAGCTCCGCGCCGCCGCCAAAGAACCACCAGGACTCCTGGTGGCGGTGGTTCATGCCGAACGGCGCGCCGGTGGCGTAAGCCAGCGCCGGCTCCTTGCCGATGTAGAAATAGAGCGGCGTCTGCGCCATCTCGACGGTATTGACGCTGACGGCGTCGAGCGCCTGCAGGCCGGGGACGAGCTCGCCGGCGGCAAAGGTCTGGATCTGGAATTTGTTGTCGGTGGCCTCGGCCACGTATTTCGCAAAGGTCTGCGCCGTGCCGTAGATGGTGTCGAGCGACTTCGGGAAGCTCGAGGTCAGGCGCCATTTGATCTCGGGCATGGACTGCGCGATCGCAGGTGCAGCAACCAGCGTCGTTGCGCCGGCGACTGCGCCGCCCTTGAGGAACGTCCGGCGTTTCATATTGGGGTCTCTCCCTCCGAGTCAGGCTTGAAATGGGTGGCCTAAGCCACGGTCTTCGCGGACCGTTTGCCCGTTCCTGCCACGCAGTTCAAGCCATGATAAAGGAGGGGCGGCCTGCCAAGTCCGGCCGCCGCGGCATGCCGCCACGGGTCTGGCGCTGCGGAGCTTTCAGGCCTCGGCGACGAAGACTGACAGCGCCCGCTGCAATTCCTTGTAGGCGCGCGGCCCGATCTTGGCCGCGAGCGCCTTGTCGCTTTCGGCGGCCGCCGGCCTCAGCCGGCCCAGCAGCGCCGTTCCGGCCTCGGTCAGATAGAGCACATAGTACCGGCGGTTGATCGCAGACGCCGTGCGCCGCACCAGGCCGCGGCCTTCCAGATGATCCACCAGCCTGCCGAGCCCGGCCCGCTCGATCGACAGCAGCTGCGCGACGGCGAGCTGGTTGACGCCCGGATTGGCGTCGATCACGCAGAGCACGGAAAACTGGGCGGGGCTGATCTCGAAGGCCGCCAGTTGCCGGCTGAATTCCTTGAAGATCCAAAGCTGCGCCCGGCGGATCGAGTAGCCCAGCAGTTGCGAGAGGTCGCCCAGCGCAAGCGGCTTTGCCTTGGCCGCCTTGGTGCCGGACACGATGCGCGGCGCCGGTCGCGACGGCTTCGTCGCGCGCGTCGCCTGCCGCGGTCGCGCAACCCGTTTCCTCACCCGTGCCTTGCCTGGCTGCATCGTCGCGCATCTTTCGCAAAGCCGACGCAAGAGCATCCGGCCGTGACCCGAGGATTCGGACAGCGAGTCTAACGCAACGCGGCCGGATCGAGAAGCCGAGCCGAACCTCGCCCTCGCGCATACAGCTTCTACGACAGGTTGCATGGCAATATCGCGCAATGCGTCATGTTGACACGGCAACATCGCTCGCCTAAGGATCGTGAAAACCTGCCGTGACACGAGCAGGTTCAAGGGGAGCGCAAGGGGAGCAAACGTCCGTGCCGTCATCAGGGGTGGGCGACGATCCGCGTGCCACAGCGCATCGCGGCGAAGTGGTTTTGCGCGCAACGGCGTCACGGCTCATTGGCCGGCGCACGCGCATCTCTCCCGACAGCGATTCAGAAAACGTCTCTGACCACTCGATGCCTCGCCGCCTCGCGAGACGTCGGACGCTTGCGTTCAATCATCAATGTTGAAACCGGGAGGGCATGCCATGAAACGACTTTTCCTCGCCTCGACAATCATCGCCACATGGGCGTCCGTCGGCCCGCAGGCCATCGCACATGGGCTGCCACCGAGCGGCGTCGCGCCGCGCGCGTCCTGCACCGCCCTCACCGGCCTGACGCTGCCGAACACGCAGATCCTCAGCGCGACGCAGAAGTCGGGCTATTGCAACGTGATCGGCATCATCAACAAGCGCGTCTCGACGCAGGATCCCGATCATTTCACCTACGGGATCGGCTTCGCGCTCAACCTGCCGAACACCTGGCACGGCCGTTTCGAGATGATGGGCGGCGGCGGTACCGACGGCAGCCTCAATGCCGACCCGCAAGGCGCGGCCGGCGTCGAGCTCGGCCAGGGCTGGGCCGTTGCGGCCGATGACGGCGGCCATGAAGACAGCGCCAGCAACGTCGTCGGCGGCCATCAGGACGACGACCCCAATGCCGGCGGCTCCGCACATTTCGCGATCGACGCCCAGGCGCGCCGCGACTACGGCTACAACGGCATCGAGAAGACCGCGACGATCTCGAAGCAGATCATCTCCTATTTCTACGGCCTCGACACCGTCTATTCCTACATCATGGGCTGCTCGAACGGCGGCCGCGACGCCATGATGGCCTCGCAGCGCTTCCCCTCGCTGTTCGACGGCGTGATCTCGCAAAACCCCGGCTTCAACCTGCCGCAGGCGGGCCTCGCCGAAGCCTGGAACGAGCAGGTGCTCGGCACGCTCGCAACCAGCAAGGACGTCAACGGGCAGCCCTTCATTCCCGACACGTTCCCCGCCCAGGATCTTCAGGTCGCATCGGCCGCGATCCTGAGCGCCTGCGACGCGCTCGATGGCCTCGTCGACGGCATCATCGACAATTATCACGCCTGCACGACGAAGAAGGTCTATCCGGCGCTCGCCAGCTACACCTGCGGCACCGGCTCGCACGGCAGCACGCCGCATGGCGGCACCTGCCTCACCGGCGCGCAGGTGGACGCGTTGAAGAAGATCTATGCCGGGCCGGTCAACTCCAAGGGACAGCGGCTCTATTCGAACTGGTTCTGGGATGCCGGCATCTGGACGCCGCCCACCGCGCCCGGCGCGGGCTGGCAGCTCTGGAACGTCGTCACCGCGCCGGTGCCGAACGTCAACACCGCGATCAACCTGACGCTCGGCGCGGGCGCGATCCCGATGATCTTCCAGACCCCGCCGGTCGTCACGCCCGTGAACGGGCCGAACGGTCAGGAAGCCTTCGTGTTCAAGTTCAACTTCGACACCGACGCGCCGAAGATCTTCACCAAGACACAGGCCTATCCCGAAAGCAGCATGGACTTCATGGCCGCGGTCTCGACCGATCTGCGGCCGTTCAGGTCGCGCGGCGGCAAGCTGATCATCTCCTCCTCCGTCAATGACGGCATCTTCTCGGGTGCTGCGATCGCCCGCTGGTATCGCAACATGGACCGGCACATGAGCGGTCGCGCCAGCGATTTCGCGCGGCTGTTCATGGTGCCGAACATGGCCCATTGCGGCGGCGGCGCGGCCACCGCGAGCTTCGCGACCAACCAGCTCAAGGCCATCACCGATTGGGTCGAGAAAGGCACCGCGCCGGACCGCATTGTCGCGACCAACACCAACGCCACTTCGCCCTATCCCGCCGGCGGACTGTTCGATCCGCGCGTTGCCACGAACTTCCCGACCGGCGGCACGCGGCCGCTCTGCGTCTATCCGAGGATTGCGGCCTACAAGGGCAGCGGCATGACCAACGACGCCGGCAATTTCGCCTGCATCGACCCCGGCTTCAACCGAGGCGGCGACCACGACTTCCACGATGACGACGACGGACGCGACGACGACAGGCATTGAGACGTCGTGAATCCCGCTCGTGCCCCGGACGCAGCGCTTCTTCAGCGATGGCGCTGCGGAGCCGGGGCATGAGCGGGAGTCGAGATGACGCGTCTTGCTCCGTCATTGCGAGCCACCGGGTCCGCGCGAAGCGCGGCCCCGGTGGCTCGCAATGACTGGGTACGGAGAGCGCCCTCGCCTCACGCGGCCTCAGCCTGCTCGTACAGCCCGGCCGGCTCGCACAGACACGGGTTCAACAGCGTCGCGCCGTAGCCCGGATGGCGCGGAGCGCAATCCGGGGCCGACTCGCTTGTGGCACAGATCCCGGATTACGCTTCGTTCCATCCGGGCTACGAGGGCTACCTCAGAGCAGCTTCGCGCTCACGAACAGCGCGCGCACGGCGTTGGTGGCCTGCACCGCGAGGATGGCGTTGTCAGCGGCGCCTTCGAGCGCCGCGACAGCCTCCTCGTGCAGCGCACGGAATTCCATCCACTCGACGGATTTGAAGTTGGTGAGGAATTGATAGGCCTGGCCGACCGTCGCGATCGCCAGCGTGTCACCGTTCAGGCGAATCTTGAACGTCGTGCGCAGCGGGGTCTCGGAACTTGATGGATCACTCATGGGCTGCTTCTGGACGATGACGGCTTAACGAAGCGAAAACGGCAGCCCCGCCCTCCGGCAAATATCAGGAATCAGTGCTGGCGCGCTGCGAAGCGGTCGCCGCTCCGCCCAGGCTCGGCACCACGACAAGGCGGTTGAACTCGCCATTGTCCCAGGCCTTGAGGAAACGATCATAGTCCTTGATCGAGACACAGCCGTTGGAGTCGCCGCGCGGTCCGAGCATGTAATTGTGGGTGAGCAGGCCGACGCGGCCGAGTGCGCTGGTGCCGTCGGTCGGCGTCAGGCGCAGCGCGCGGACGCCGTGGAACAGTTTTTCACGCGGCTTCAGATCGTAGGTCGCGGGTGGGGTTGCACCGACCATCCGTTGATCCACGTGGTCCGGATCATCCATCAGCGCGCCCATCCCCGAATGGGCTTCCAGCGCGACACCGCTCGGCAAATAAAGCGCCTTGGCCTTGATGTCGTAAACCGCCGTCCGCGAATCGTAGCCGAGGGCGGCGAGATCAGGCGCCTTGCCGAACAGGCCGCTGTCGGGCGTCAGCGAAGCCAGCTTGATCTTGTCGGTGAACTTTTCGAAGAAGTTGCGATTGTCGACCCTGGGATTGGCCTCGGCATAGGCCTGGCTGGACGCGATCTGGGCCGAGAAGTCCGCCTGCGCCGGGCGCGAGCGCGGCATCGGGATGGCGTCGGCGTGCTGCGAGGGCCGCGGCTCTTCGGCCACCGACCGGTCGTCCTCGGTCAGGGTCGAGCGCCAGTCGTCGCCCTGGAGCTTCTGGGCGAGCATCGCCTTGGCGTCGCGGAGCTTGATCTGCACCGCATTCACGGCGGAGCGCTCCAGCGTCCCCAGGCCGAGCACGGCCGGGCTGCCCGACGTCGAGGCGAAGCGGTCTTCAAAGGATGGCGTATTGGCATTGGCCGGCGGCAGCGCGGCGGTCACGAGCGGGGTCGTGTCGCCGATATCAGCGACCCAGGCAGCGGCGCCCAGCGCCAGCGCGACGGCAGCCAAAGACAGCAGTATCGTCTCCGCTCGCCCAATACGGCGGCGCGACAACAGCCTCTCGGCATGTGCGCGGTCGGAAACCATCAGATCCCCAAATCGACCCCCGGGGGACCCAACCCCCACCCGGAGACTCTCTATACCAGCTACCACATTGGGAGCCAAAAGTTAGGCATAATCGCGGCCGGCAAGGCCCTCGAGGGGTATCCAATGACCGATCCTTTTGGCCTAGACCGCTTCGTTCAGGCCCAAAACCCTGTTTATCGCGCCGTCCACGGGGAGCTGACCCGGGGACGGAAGCAGAGCCACTGGATGTGGTTCATTTTTCCGCAGGTCGCCGGCCTCGGCTTCAGCGCCATGTCGCAGCGCTACGCCATCGGCTCGCGGGCGGAAGCGGAGGCCTATCTCGCCCACCCCGTCCTCGGCCCGCGCCTGATCGAATGCACCCGCCTCGTGCTCGCGGTCGAGGGGCGCACCATCAACGCCATCCTCGGCGCGCCCGACGACGCCAAATTCCGCTCCTCGATGACACTGTTCGGCGCGGTCTCGGATGAGCCCGTTTTCGGCGAGGCGCTCGCCCGCTATTTCGCAGGCGAGCGCGACGGCGCGACATTGGAGATCCTGTCGAAGCTCGATCGGCAGCCGTAGCGCCTGAGGTCAGCGGCCCTGGAAGACGGCCGCGCGACGCTCGATGAAGGACTGAATGCCCTCCTTCGCATCCGCGCTGCCGAGCACGCGATCGCGGATCTTCGGGATGTAGGCGATCGCCGCCGCCTCGCCGCCTTCGATATATTTGGCCGCGGCTTCCTTGGTCACCTGGATGCCGAGCGGCGCGTTGTTCGCGATGATCGCGGCGAGCGTCATCGCCCGCTCGATCTGCTGGCCCGGCTGCACCACCTCCTGGACGAGGCCGATGGCGTGCGCACGCTGCGCCAAAAACTCGTCGCACAGGAACAGATGATACATCGCATCGCCCCAGCCGGCGCGCGTGAGGAAACGGAAATGCGCGCCGCCGAGCGGCGCGATGCCGCGCTTGGCCTCCATCTGGCAGAAGCGCGCATCGTCGGCCGCAACCACGATGTCGCCGGCAAGCATCAGTTCGATGCCGATGGTGAAGACGATGCCCTGCACGGCGGTGACCACAGGCTTGCGGCAGCGCTTGGCAAGGCCGAACGGATCGACATTGCCCTCCCTAATGTTGCGCTTCTCCGCGGTCGGACCGAAGAATTTCGGCATGTCGAGACCTGCGGTGAAATCCTTGCCTTCTGCACAGATCACACCGACACGATAGGCCTCGTTGTCGTGCAGCGCGGTGAGCGCATCGGACAATTGCTCCATCATCACCGGCGTGAAGGCGTTCTTCTTCGCGGCATTGTCGATGATGATCTTGAAACGTGGCCGTGCACTTCGGTGCGGATCTGACCTTCGCTCATGTGTCTCTCCCTGACGATGCTGATCTGGCGCCCTGCAATCGAATATGACGCCTGTCATATTTCGGCTTGCACCAACTATGTCAAGCGTCATAGTGTGGTTCCAGCCTCGAATCCGGACCCTCGATGACCACCACACGCGACAAGATGATCGCCGGCGCCGCCGACCTGATGAGCCGCCGCGGCGTCAACGCCACCAGCATGCGCGACGTCGTCCGCCACACCGCGACGCCGCGCGGCTCGATCAGCCACCACTTCCCGGACGGCAAACGGCAATTGATCGCCGAAGCCGTGACCTTCGCCGCCAGGCAGGTGTCCATTCCCCTGGAGAAAGCCATGAACGAACGCGGCGTGATCGGCGGTCTCAGGGCCTTCGTCGCATCGTGGCGCCGCCATCTGGAAGCGACCGGCTTCGAGGCCGGCTGCCCCGTGCTCGCCGTGGCCGTGGACCGCTATATCGGTGAAGCCTCCGACAAGGACGACGAGACGGCGCAGCAGCATTTGCTCGATCTCGCAGGCGGCGTGTTCGCCGATTGGCGGCAGATCATGCACGCAGCCTTGTTGCGCGAAGGATTGGCGGCCGACCGCGCGACGCGGCTTGCAACACTCGTCGTCGCCTCGATCGAAGGCACGGTCGCGATGTGCCGCGCCAGCCGCAGCGCCGACGCGCTCGATCAGGTGCAGGAGGAGCTGGAGATGATCCTGTCCGCCGCCCTCGCCCGCACCGCCAAATAGATTGGATACGCATCGATGGACCTGTCCCGACAACGCGAGCTCGCACGCCATCTCGCCACCTTGCGCCGCGAGAGCCGGCAGCGAAGCGGCCTCGATGCGCATCTGGTGCCGCCCGATGCCGACACGGCGTATCGCGTCGCGCAGATGGTGGAAGAGGAATTGGGCTGGGACGTCGTCGGCTGGAAGATCGCCGGCATGAAGCCGGGGCTGCAACGCCAGCTCCGCACCTCCTCGCCTATCTACGGGCGGGTGTTCGCGCCGCTGATCAAGGCCTCGCCCGCGCGTGTCGAGCACAGCAGGCAGTGCAGCCCGATCCCGGAGGTCGAGTACCAGGCCCGCCTTGGCTCGGACCTTCCGCCCCGCGCCAGGCCCTACACCGTCGAAGAGATCGGCGATGCCGTCGCCTCGCTGCATTCCGGCATCGAGCTTGCCGAATGCCGCTTCGTCCACGACGCGGCGTTTCCACCGATGCCGGCGATCCTGGCCGACGGCGCGGGATCGGGAACGATCGTGCTGGGCGAGCCCATCGCCGACTGGCGCAGCCGCGACATCGCGAATCAGGACGTCGTGCTCAATTGCAACGGCGTCGAGAGGCGCCGCGGCAGCGCGGCGGAGGCGATCGACCATCCGCTCGTGCCGCTGACCTGGCTCGCCAACGAGCTGTCGCGCACCGGCATCGGCCTCAAGGCCGGGCAGACCATCAGCACCGGCACGCTCACGGGCATGCTGCGGCCGAAGGCTGGCGAGACTTATGTCGCCGACTTCGGTCCGCTGGGAACCGTTAGCGCGACCTACGCCTGAAGCGCTTTCGCGCGAGGCGCGGCCCTAGACGAATGGACGCATGCAGGAGGAGCATGCCGGGCGGCAACGTAAACCCGCGATTAACACCGGCTGCCTATCGTTCGCGCAGAATATTTTTCTCCACCTGCGCAATTGCCGGACAGACCATGAAAATCGGTACGCTGCTGACCACCGCCATCGTCTCGCTCTCGACCGTCGGCGGCGGCCTTGCCGTCTACGTCGCCGTGACGAAGTACCAGACCATGGACAGGATCAGCGAGGCGCAGGGCCGGCTCGCGATCGTCCGCGCGGTCAGCGACATCCCGCGCTATCTCAACCCCGAGCGCGGCTTCGCCACCAACATCCTCTACGGGCCCGCGACCTACGACCCCGCACAGCTCTCCGAGCACGACAAGCTGCGCAAGCAGACGGACGGCGCCCGCGACAAGATGAACACTCTGCGCAAGGAGCTGCCCGGCCCGTTCGACGACGGCAGCACCATCGGCAGCAATATCGACGGCATCAACGCGAAATTCAGCGCGCTGCGCGAGGCCATCGACAGGGCGATGGCTGGACCGCCGGAGGCGCGCAAGGACGCCGCCAAGAAGATCGTCGCCGACAACGCCGTGCTCAACGGCGGCGTCACCGCGCTGCTCAACGAGCAGGTCCGCCGCATGGCGATCCTCAATGGCGATGCCTACCGCCAAGCCAGCTACGCCAACGTCGCGATGACGCTGCGCGACGTCGGCGGCTTCAACTCCAGCCTGCACAAGAATCTCGTCGGGGGCAAGAAACCGGCGACCGACGCGGAGAAGGCCGACATCAGCCGTTCGCAGGGCCGCAACGACCAGATCGTGATGTCGCTGCAGGAATTGCGCGGCAATCCCTCGACCCCGGCGAACATCGCCGCTGCGCTGGAGAAGTTCAACGCGATCTATATCGAGGAGTTCGGCCGCGAGCTCAAGCTCGTGAAGGAAGGAGCGATCAGCGGCAAGTACGAACACGACGTCGATACCTATTACACGGCCACGCAGCGCGGCCTCAGCACCATCATCGACGTCCGCGACGCCTTCTATGACAACGCGGAGCAGATCCTCGCCGGCGCCTCCTCCGCCGCGCGCACCAGCTTCACCATCGCGCTCGTCGGCCTCCTCGCCGTGCTGATCGCCAGCGCCGGCCTCATCGTCATGGTCCGCCGCCGCGTCTGCGCCCCGATCGTCAATCTGACGACCCGGATGTCGCGGCTTGCCGAGGGCGAGGTCGCCGAAGAGATCCCCGGCGCCGAACGCTCCGACGAGATCGGCGCGATGGCCTCCGCCGTCCAGGTGTTCAAGGACAACATGATCCGCGCCGACCGGCTCGCCGCCGAGAAGCAGGCCGAGAACGACGGCAAGATGCGTCGCGCCCAGGCGCTCGACGGCCTCACCCGCGCGTTCGAGGCCAAGGTCACCGAACTGGTCGGCGGCCTGTCCCGCGCCTCCTCCACCATGGAGACCACGGCGCAGTCGATGACCTCGACGGCGTCCCAGACCAACAGCCAGGCCGCAGTCGTCGCCGCCGCCTCGCAGCAGACCTCGACCAACGTGCAGACCGTCGCCAGCGCCACGGAAGAGCTGACCTCGTCGATCTCCGAGATCGGCCGTCAGGTCGCGCAATCGACCGAGATCGCGGCCCGCGCCGTCGACAATGCCCGCCGCACCGGCGACACCGCCCGCGCGCTCGCCGAGGGTGCGCAGAAGATCGGCGACGTCGTCACGCTGATCCAGAGCATTGCCGAGCAGACCAATCTGCTGGCGCTGAACGCCACCATCGAAGCCGCCCGCGCCGGCGATGCAGGCCGCGGCTTCGCGGTGGTCGCCTCCGAGGTGAAATCGCTGGCCGGCCAGACCGCCAAGGCCACCACCGAGATCTCCGAGCAGATCACGGCGATCCAGTCCGCGAGCGACGAGACCGTGGCGGCGATCCGCAACGTCGCCGACGTCATCGCCGAGATTGACCAGATCGGCACCGCGATTGCGGCCGCGATCGAGCAGCAGGGTTCGGCGACCCGGGAGATCTCCCGCAGCGTCCAGGAGGCCGCCCGCGGCACCCAGGAGGTCAACACCAACATCACAGGCGTGCAGCGTGCCGCCGACGATACCGGCGCGGCCGCCAAGGAAGTGCTGGGCGCGGCCGAGCAGCTCTCGACCCAGTCCCGCGATCTCGCCGGCCAGTTCGACCGCTTCCTCGGCGAAGTCAGGGCCGCGTAGCGTGAATTCGTAGCCCGGATGGAGCGAAGCGTAATCCGGGACGGTGCCGATGACGTGCGAGGCCCCCGGATTGCGCTGCGCTCCATCCGGGCTACGGACCCCCATCCGCGCAACGCGACCTCAATAAGGCGGCGCCTTGCGCGCCCGCTGCGCCTTGGCGGCCTCGATCCACCACGTCAGGTCATCGGCAAAGCGCGGGAACGCGCGCTCCAGCGCCATGCCGCCCTCGCCGATCGGCTCGCCCTCGGCCGAGAGCGACTGCGCGATCGGGCCGACGCCGATCGTGCTTGACACCACCACCATGCCCATTTCCGACAGCGTGCCGTGCCAGGCGGTCGCAGCCCGTGCGCCCGAGAAGCGGCCGGCGGAATAGCTGACGATCGCGGCCGGACGCCAGAACCATTCTTCGAGGAAGTGGTCGGTGAGATTCTTCAGGCCGGGCTGGATGCCCCAATTGTATTCGCCCGTGACGAAGACAAAACCGTCGGCGCCGCGGATCTGACCGGCCAGCTTCTCCAGCGCCTCCGGCGCCGCGCCCTTGGGATATTCCTTGTACATGCGGTCGAGCATGGGCAGGCCGATGGCCTTGGCGTCGATGAACTCGACGTCGTCGCCGCGGCTGCGCAGACGATTGATGACGAAATCCGCAAGGCGGACGCCCATGCGGTCGGAACGGTAGGAACCGTAGAGGACGAGGATGCGATTGCTCATGGGCGCATAGCTAGCACAAACTCCGGCGGCTTGTCGCGCTATCGCCTGCGCCCGTGCTCCAGCGTCTCCGACGGTGTCTCGCCGAATTGATCGCGATAGCTTCTGGAGAAGTCGCTGAGATGCCAGAAGCCGAACGCCAGCGCGACGGCCTTGACGCTGTCGGCGCCGGCGAGCAGCCGCCGGCGGACCAGCCACAGCCGGCGCAGGCGCAGATAGCGGTGCAGGCTCATGCCGCGGTAGCGGCGGACGACGTCATGCATGGTGCGCACGGACAGGCCGAGCTTGCGCGCGACCTCCTCGCTGTAGATCGGCTGCGAGAGATCGTCGGACAGCAGCGCGCGGATGTCCTGGAAGATCTTGAAGTTCCGCTCGTCGTTGGGGCGCAGCGTCCAGCGTGCCGGAACGACGCTCTCGAACGCGCCGTCGACGGCGCCGAGCAGGGATTCCTTCATGGCTGCGGCCTTCAGCGGCAGCTCCGGCACATCAACCGGATCCGACGCTGCGGCCAGCACCGCTCGAACCACGCCGCGCAACCGGTTGAGGCCTGCGGCGGTCGTCTCAAAAATCTTGAAGCTCAGGGCCGCCCGCGGCCAGCCGCGATCGGTGACCTCGGGGCGGAAGATCACTGAGGCAATCTGTCGCTGCACTTCCTCGATCGTGGTGTAGGCGGCCCCGCCGCTGCCGATCACGACGACCGGCCGCGCGCGCTGCGTGCCGTTGAAGCGCACGGGCACATCGAGATCGTCCATCGTGAATCCGATCGCCGTGCAATTATCGACGAGCTGCGCATCGACGACGCGTGGAAACGCCAGCGTCAGATTCACGTCGCAGCCGGGCAGCGACAGGATGGTCTGCTCGGCCGCGATTTTGCGCACGAAAGGCGTGAACTCGAAATTCAGTCCACGGATTGCGTTGCGAAACTCGTCGACATCGGAAAAGCGAAATGTCTTTGGCGCCAGCGCTGGCGCATCATCATTACTGGTCATGGCAAAATGAAAACCACGTCGGGAAAAGACGCGCGTCCGGCGAAAGCGCCGGTCTGAATTCCCCCCTTTCGGTCGTCCTGCCGGACCAAAGGAATCATGCCGGTCCGCCTCGATCAGTTGGCGAGTGTCCCATGCAAAGAACAAGTCGCGGTTCGACTACTGCCAAATTTCGATAGCGTTTCCAGTGCAGCAGGCGGTGCGCGGATACCCGGGGTGGCCAGGTCTAAATTTCAAATTAACGGCTCTGGGGCGGAATGAAGGGCGTTGGATCGACAAAATTTATTTAAGTACAGGCCCCTGCCATGATGGCACATTCGCCTGCCGATAGCCTCGTCGAATTGGAAGACGCGGTCGCAAACAGCCCGCCGGAGCGCTGCGTACGCATCCTATCGGGCATAGTCCGCCTGCTCGCGGCCGGCGGCAATCTGCCCCAGGACATGCTCGTCAACGTGGTCGACGGCGTCCTGCTGCGCCTTGCCGCGCGGGTTGCTCCCGGCGCACTGGTCGAGCTCAGCAACGCACTCGCCGAGCTGAACGTGGCGCCGCAGGAGACATTACGCCATCTGGCCTCGCATGAGGATCCGGAGATCGCCTGTCCGCTCCTCCTCAGATCGCCGGCACTGTCCGCGGCCGATCTCGCGATAATCGCGGCGACGCGCGGCGAGCGGCAGCAATTTGCGATCGGCGCCCGCGACAGCATCGCGGCCGACGTGACCGAGGCGCTGATCAAGCACGGTGGCCCTGCGCTCTGCCTTGCGCTGATCAAGAACCCGGGAACCAAATTCTCCCAAGCCGCCCATGCTGCCCTGATCGACAGGCACGGGCAGAATGACGAGGTCACGAAGGCGCTGGTGTTGCGGCCGGATACGCCCGACCTCATCGTGCGGAAACTGCTCTCCGTCTCCCCCGGCAAGATCTCCCCCGGCAAGGCAGCACCGGCCAAGCCCAACGCCTCCGCCGTCCCGCCGGCGCCCGCATACGCGCCGGTCACACCCAGGCTGCCGGGCCCGGCCGCCTATGCGAATGCGCGGCCGGAGATCGTCGCCCTCAGCCGCGTCGGCAAGCTCAACGATTCCACGGTGAACCGCTTCGCGATCCGCGGCGAAACCGCCAATCTGGTCACGGCGCTGTCGGTGCTCTCGGGCGCGCCGATCGAGATCGTCGAGCACGTCATGACCGACGGCGACTGCGAGGGCCTGGTCATGGCCTGCCGCGCCTCGCGGCTGAACTGGGCGACCACGCTCGCCATCCTGGGCAATCGCGGCGGCGCACGGCTGTCCTTCGCGGAGCGCGAACGCGCGCAACACATCTTCGAAACGCTTTTGTTGTCGACCAGCCAATGGACGGTGCGCTGGGGGGAAATCGCAGCACGCGCCAATACGAGCGATCCGGGACATCGTGGCGCAAAAGGTGGGGGTTAACCGATGAGATTCGACGGTCGCAAAGCCTCTCGCGTGAAAATGGATCACCGGCAACCCGTCAACCTGATGGGTTCGGACGGCACCTGGCGGCGCAGCTGCGTGCTGCTCGACGTGTCGAACAGCGGCGCCAAGATCGAGGTCGAAGGTACGCTCGACGTGCTGCAGGCCAAGGAATTCTTCATGGTGCTGTCCTCGACGGGGCTCGCCTATCGGCGCTGCGAGCTGGTCTGGATCGACGGCACCACGGCCGGCGTCCACTTCATCACGGCAGACGGCAAGAAGAAGTCGGCGAGCGCACCGGCGGCCGCCGCCAAAGTCTCAGCTCGGGACTCCGCTCAATAATCCCGGATTTCACTTCACGCATAGGACATTAGGTCTCAGGTCAACCCGTGCAGAACGCGCGCACCATAACAGGCTCCGTCAATCGCGACGGCGGAGTCCGAGAAGGAGAGACAGCCCGCCCGCTTGTCCAGATATTGGCCGACACGTCGGACAAATTGTCCGGCATGCGCTCGATCCTCGAAGAGAAATTCAACGTCGCGGGCGAACGGCTCGACGCCGACGCCAAACTCGCCCAGGTGCCGTCCGCCATCGTCATCCGCGCGGAGCTGCGCGATGTCGACAACATCGCAGCCATCAAGAAGCGGGCTGGCAAGCTCGCAAAGGCCAAGAAGCGCATCTTTCTGCTCGAGCACACCTCTCACGTCGGCATTTCACAGGCCTACGCGCTCGGCGCGACGCTGGTGCTTCCGGGCGTGGTCAGCCGGGCGAAATTGCTCGCCGCGCTGTCCGATGCCGCCGAGCCTTTGTCCACCTCGAGCGACCTGGCGCAGCCCGACAACGCGGTCGAGAGCGCGGCGACCGCGATCGCATCGATGTTCACCTCCGTCACGCTTGGCCAGCCGCTGGACGTCGCCGGCACCAAGGAAGTGGGTCGCCAGATTGCCGACCGCATCACCCGGCACGGCCTGTCCGAATGGCTCACGACGGTACGGCGCCACCATGAGGGAACCTATCAGCACTGCCTGCTCGTGACCGGCGTCGCCATCGACTTCGGCCTCAGCCTCGGCGTCGGCCGCGCCGATCTGGAGCGCCTCTATTCGGCCGCCATGTTCCACGACATCGGCAAGGCGCAGATCCCGCTCGCCATCCTCGACAAGCCGGGCCGCCTCGATCCCGACGAGCGCGCCATGATCGAAACGCATCCGGCCGCGGGCTATGATTTCCTGAAGGAACACGAGGGGATCTCGCCCGAGATCCTCGATGCCGTGCGCCATCATCACGAATATCTCGACGGCAGCGGCTATCCGGATGCGCTCTGCGCCGAGAGCATCGGCGACATCGTGCGGATCCTCACCATCTCGGACATCTTCGCGGCGCTGATCGAGCACCGCCATTACAAGCCGACGATGCCGCGCGCCGAGGCCTATAACATTCTCTGCGGAATGAATGGAAAGCTGGAGAAGGCGCTGGTCACATCGTTCAAGCAGGTCGCCCTCACGCGTTGAGCGCGGCAACGATCCCCGGCACAAACCTCAGTGCGTCGCGCGATATCTGGCGCGGGGCGGAATCGAGCGACAGGCAAGGCCCTCCGCAAGCAGCTTCATATCCTCGCGTTTGCCGCTGCGGATCAGCCGACTGAGCTCCTCGGGTGTGAAGGGAAGAGTGGGATCATCATCGATCGGGCGCCGCACTCGCGGGCCCAAGAACCGTCGCACCAGGCTAGCCAGCCGCCGCATATCAATTCCCTCGCGCCAGCAACAAACCCTTCAATCCGCATATTGTTCCTCCCGCACGATCGAGATTGCAAGGGCCATCGGGGACTCCGCACGAAAAATTTCGGTGACAGAATTCTTCTCCGTACGAGGCGGCTTGTCGTGCTAATCGGCAAAACCGACGTAACGTACGAACTCCTGATTGTGCTCGCGATCCGAGCGCACCGCATTCGCGGCAAAGTTGTCGTCGGGGTAGCCCATCGCGACGCAGGTCATGATGACTTCCTCTTCCGGAATCTTCGCGACCTCGCGCACGATGTCGGAGCGCATGATGCCCTGCCCGTTGATGACGGAGCCGAGGCCGCGGTCCCACGCCGCGAGCACGATGCCGTAGCAGAGCGCGCCGAGATCGAAATGACAGACCGCGCCGGGATCGAGCACGCGGTCATAGGTCAAGACCAGCGAGACCGGCGCGTCGAACTGACGGAAGCCACGCAGCACCCAATCCTGGCGCATCGGCTTGTCGTCGCGCGCGATCCCCATCGCGCCGAACAGCTTCTTGGCGATGTCGACCTGGCGGTTGCGATGGACGCCCTGATATTCGCCATGGCTGATGATGTCGCGCTTGACCCTGGCGCCGCCGACCATCTCTTGCATGTTGCGACGGCGCACCTCTTCGAGCGGCGCGCCCGTCAGCACGTGGACATGCCAGGGCTGGGTGTTCATCGACGACGGCGCGCGCTTGGCACTCTCGATGATCGCCTCGACCACGGCGCGCGGCACCGGCTCGTTCTTGAAACCGCGCACGCTGCGGCGCGACTGGACCAGCGTTTCGAATTCCACCTGTTTGGCCTCCCTGCCCGTTCATTCCGCGGCATTGCAATTGTAACGCGTAATCGGTTGCCGATGCGGTGCGCCAAATCTATGCTAACCCGCAACCAAGACCAAGAACCCAGCCCAAGGACTACCCGAGGACTTCAGCAATGCCCGCACCGCTCGATCCCGTCATCGCCCAGATCATTCCGCTGCTGCCGCTGCGCGATCCCACCACGATGACGCCACAGAGCGCCCGCGATGCCTTGCGCGCACTGGCTGCCTCGCGCGCGGAGGTGGCACCGCCGCCCGTCGACGCCGTGCAGGATATCAAGGTGAAAGGCGGCGCCGGCCCGCTCGATGCCCGCGTCTATCGCGTCGGCACCGCCCCCGCGCCGACCGTGGTGTTCTTCCATGGCGGCGGCTGGGTCGCGGGCGATCTCGATACCCATGACCGGCAGGCGCGCAATCTCGCGATCGAGACCGGCGCGGTCGTCGTCTCCGTCGACTATCGCCGCCCGCCGGAGGTGCGTTTTCCCGGCGCCTACGAGGACGCCTTTGCCGCAGCGAGCGACATCTTCAACCGCATCGCGGAATTTGGTGGCGACGCCAAGCGTCTCGGCGTTGCCGGCGACAGCGCCGGCGGCAACCTCGCCGCCGCCGCCGCGATCGCCTGCCGCGATGCCGGCATCGCGCTCGCCGCGCAGCTGCTGGTCTATCCCGTCACCGACGTCGTCGGCAATTATGCCGATGCGCGCGAGAACGCACGCTTTCCGTCGCGCGACGAGAATGCCGAGGGCTACTTCCTCACGCGCGCCACGATGGAATGGTTCTCCGGCCACTATCTCGCCAATCCCAAGGACGGCGCCGACTGGCGGGTCTCGCCGCTGCGCGCCGCGTCGCTCAAAGGGCTCGCACCCGCGATCGTGACCACCGCCTGGTTCGATCCCCTGCGCGACGAGGGCGCCGCCTATGCGCGCGCGCTGGAGACCGCCGGCGTGCGGGTCAAGCACCACGAAGGCGCCGGCCTGATCCACGGTTATTTCGGCCTCGGCGAGGCCTCCGAGGTCGCGCGCGCCGAAGCGCAGCGAGCGCGCGCCGATTTCAAGGCGTTGCTGATGCGCGGAATCTGAACCGGGAATGAACGGAAAAATACCCGGCAGCGGCCATGGCGTGCATCGATCCTGCTTGATTGCGCCACGATTCGCGGCTCCAATCCGCCTGCCATCTTTTTTGGTTTAGGGAGACACCTATGATGAAGCGGATTTTCCTGGCTGCGATCGTTGCCACCTTTGCAGCCGGCTCGGCCTTCGCGGACGACACCTGCGAGAGCAAGGCGGTCGGCAAGGACGGCAAACCGCTGGCCGGCGCCGCCAAGACCTCGTTCATGAAGAAGTGCAAGGCCGACGCCTGCACGCCGAAGGCCGTCAGCGCCGACGGCAAGCCGCTCGCCGGTGCCGCCAAGAACAGCTTCATGAAGAAGTGCGAAGTCAGCGCGTAATCGCGCTGCGAATTCGCGGCTTTCTTCGCGAGCATTCGCCTCTTCGATTTCGTCATGGCCGGGCTTGTCCCGGCCATGCTCGTTTGACGAACCTTTTCCGTACCCGCCGGACGCGCAAATCAAAATCACCGCCACTCTGGACAGAACGCCCCGGCTGACGGATCATGGCGCGCTGAGTGAAATGGGGCGCATCGACGAGGCTTTCCAGGAGAGGGACGTCAAGATGTGGCAACTTCGAATGCGTCATCGGATCGTGGCGGCAGTGAGCTTGCTGTTCGCGCTGCTCATCAGTCTTGAAGCGGCGAATGCGAGGGGCCCCGGTCTGCCCAACGTCATGGTTCTGGCAACCGGCGGCACGATCGCCGGCACCGGAGCGAGCAGCACCACCGTGGTCGGCTACACCGCAGCCACGGTCGGCATCGACACCCTCCTGAACGCCGTTCCCGAGCTGAAAGCCGTGGCCAACGTCAAGGGCGAGCAGGTTTTCCAGATCGCCAGCGAGAACATGAACAATGACTATTGGCTCAAGCTCGCCAAACGCGTCAACGCGCTCCTCGCGCAGGACGACGTGGACGGGATCGTGATCACCCACGGCACCGATACGATCGAGGAAACCAGCTATTTCCTCAACCTCGTCGTCAAGAGCAAGAAGCCCGTCGTCATCGTCGGCGCGATGCGGCCGTCGACGGCGATCAGTGCGGACGGGCCGATCAATCTCTTCAATGCAGTGATCCTGGCAGGCAGCGACGAGGCCGTCGGCAAGGGCGTGCTCGTGGCTCTCAACGACCAGATCAACGCGGCACGCGACGTTACCAAGAACAACACCTCGACGGCGGACACCTTCCGCACGCCCGAACTCGGCTTTCTCGGCTACATGCAGGGCAACAAGCCCTACTTCTATCGTCAATCGACCCGCCGGCACACGGCGGATTCCGAATTCGACGTGTCCAGTCTCGATACGCTGCCGCAGGTCGACATCGTCTACGGCTACGCCAACATGAACCGGGTCGCGGTCGACGCCTTTGTCGCCGCCGGGGCCAAGGGAATCGTGCATGCCGGCGTGGGTGACGGCAGCCTTGCCCGGCCCGCGGTCGAGCCGGCGCTTGACGAGGCCCGCAAGAAGGGCGTCGTGATCGTTCGGAGCAGCCGTGTCGGGAACGGCATCGTCGCGCGCAATGGCGAAGCCAAGGACGACGAACACGACTTCGTCGTCTCGGATACGCTCAACCCTCAAAAGGCGCGCATCCTTCTGATGCTGGCGCTGACCAAGACGACCGATACCAAGGAAATCCAGCGGATATTCTACACTTATTAGATCATCCGAAGCTTGAATCATGAGCCAGGATCATCTGTGGCGTGGTCGCCCTACTCCCGCTTGAAGCGGTAATCGAACGCGGCGCCGAGCGGCTTGATCAGTCCAACCGTCGGCGCCGGGAAATGGATCGGCAGGATCAACGTGTCGGTGTCAGCGACGGAGGCAAAGAACTTCCGTCGCGACACCGCCGATTGCTTGGCGTCCCAATCGGGCTTGGCCGACCAGTCCGGCTCACGGCACTGGATCTGGTGATGCATGAGATCGCCCGCGACCACCGCGCGCTGCCCCTCCGAAAAAATGTTCACGCAGCAATGACAGGGTGAATGCCCCGGCGTCGGCGTCAGCGTGACGGTATCGTCGAGCGCGTAATCGTCGTCCACCAGCAGCGCCTGCCCGGCCTCGACGATCGGCAGGCAATTGTCACGGAAGACCGTGCCCGGCGGGTTGTTGCCCTTGGCGTTCTCGGCTTCCCAGGCCGCATACTCGCCCTTGTGGAAGACATATTTCGCGTTGGGAAACGTCGGCACCCAGCGGCCGTCACGCAAGGTCGTGTTCCAGCCGGTGTGGTCGATGTGCAGGTGGGTGCAGAACACATAGTCGATCTGCTCGAAGCCGATGCCGAGCGCGAACAGCTCGTTGCGCCAGCGCTCCTTGCCCGGAAAATCGAACGGCGGCGGATGCCCCTTGTCCTCGCCGGTGCAGGTGTCCACCAGAATGGTGTAGCGCGGCGTGCGCACCACGAAGGTCTGGTAAGTGATGACCATCATGCCGCGCGCGGCGTCATAGACCTCCGGCTCCATGGTCGGAAGATGACGTCTGAATACGTCGTCGTCATAAGCCGGGAAAAAATCTTGTGGTCGCCGCCACGGCCCTTCCCGCTCGATCACCGCATCGATGGTGATGTCGCCGATCTTCAATTGCTTCACGCGCCCCTCCCGATTTTTCTCAAGCGTAACGAACGGGTTCGTAGCGTTCAAGGCGCGTCAGCGCAGGCCTGCCTTGCCGAGTTCCCGTCACGCGCGCGACAGAGATTGAGTTGGACTCTTGCGACAGAGATCGCGCAGCGACGCACACGCGTCGTTCAAGCGTCACACGCTCGTCGTCGGCCACACTCGATACTCCACGTGTCATCCGAGGTGAAACGCGCACAGATTGTGCAGCAGAAAAGACACGGGGCAGCACGTGGACAAGAAAATTCTCTTCACGCTGGTATCGTCGCTCTCGCTTGCGGCATCGCTGGTCGGCACGGCCGCGCCTGCATTCGCGGACGACGATAGCCGCGGCCGCGATTCCGACAATTCCCGCGGCCACGATCACGACCATCACGGACGTCGATCGCCGCCGGTGGTCCTGATCTCGCTCGACGGCGCCAAGCCCGATTTCATCCAGCAGTTCATCGACGAGGGCGTGCTGCCGCGCGACGGCGGCCTGGCACGGCTGAGCCGCCATGGCGCGGTGGCGCTGCAGAACATCACGGCTTCGCCTTCCCTTACCGCGGTCTCGCATATCGAGATCGCCACCGGTTCGAACGCGGTCCACAACGACATCCCCTCGAACACCTTCCAGGCGATCGTCGGCCCGATCTCATCGAGCATCAGCGGCTTCGCGGCGCCGATCGGCGGCTATCGCGAGAGCCCGCTCGGACCTTCGCAGCACCCGACGGCGTCGCCACTATGGGTGCAGCTGCGCCAGCAGGGCAAGAAAGTCGTCACCGCGACATGGCCGGGCGGCGACGGCGCCGATATCTCGATCAACGGCACCGTGGTGCAGCCGGCCCAGCCGATCCGCGTCACCGACTACACCGTGCCGTTCGGCGCCTTCGGCGGCCTCAGCGCCCAGGGCTTTTCGCTCGCCAAGACCGACTTCGCCGCCGACGCGGCGGTGAGCGCGGCCCTGCAGGCGGCGGGCCGGTTCTCGTTCAGCCCGGTGCTGGCGACGTCCAACCCGATCGAGACGTTCTCATGCGCCTCGGTGTCGACCGCGACCTGCACCAGCGCGGCGACGCAGGACCTCAAATACGCGATCCGCGTTGCGGCGCTCGACACCACCAACGACAACAAGGTGAACTACGACACCCTCGTCTTCTTCGACGCCACGCGCGGCATTACGGCAGGTCCCTTCGCCCCGCCGTCGACCGGGCCGGCCTACGCGAAATTCGGCGGCGAGAACGCGCCGTTCTTCTTCGAGGGCAGCGGCGCCAAGGTCGGCGCGGCGTATTACGTCTCGCAGCTCGCGCCCGATCTGTCGGTGGTGCGCTTCGCCCGCTACGGCGCCAACTACATCCCGCGCAACGCGCCCGTGCTGGCCGATGTCGACGACATCAACAACAGCATCGGATTCTGGCGTCCGCAGGCCGACTTCCGCATTCCGGAGCGGCTGAGCCCCGGCTTCACCAACTTCCCCGACGTCGAGATCGAGGCGATGTTCGAGGACATGGTCAAGACCTTCGTGCGCTACCAGGCCGATATCGGCGAGCGCGCCATCAAGAACAATCCCGACGCCGACCTCGTGATGGTCTATATCGAGCAGCCCGATGGCTCCGAGCACCAGTTCCTGCTCACCGATCCGCGCCAGGGCACCAACCCGAAAGACCCGAATTCGATCGGCGCCAATCAGGACCCCGCCAAGGTCGCCCGCTACAAATCCTACATCCGCTTCGCCTATCAGACGGCGGACAAGGCGGTGAAGCGGATTGCCGACGCGGCAGGTCCGGACAGCAACGTGATCGTCGTGTCGGACCACGGTTTTGCGCCGTTCCACACCTCGGTCAGCATGACCAACATCCTGAAGAATGCCGGCATCGACACCACCAAGGTGGCGATCCGAACCTCGGGTCCGGCGGTCAACATCTACGTCAACCTGCAGCAGCGCGAGTCCGGCGGCACCGTCGATCCCGCGACCTACACCGCACTGGTGACGCAGATCACCGATGCCGTGAAGAACGCGGTCGATCCCAACCCAAAATTCAACGGCTCGCTCGAGGGCGGACGCCTCTTCACGGTGGTCGAGACCCGCCCGCTCCAGTGCGAAGCCGGCCTCGGGCAGTGCACCAGCAAGACCATCGGCCAGGATTTCGGCGATGTGTTCGCGCTGATGGCGCCGGGCTATAATTTCGACGGCATCCAGAGCCCCGGCGTCGCGCGCCTCGGCGATGCGCCGTTCAACGCGGCCACGACCACGCTGTCGATGCCCAATTTCTACGGGGCTCACGGCCACGATCCCAAACTGCCGGTGATGAGCGCGACCTTCATCGCCGCCGGCCCGCGGATCCGCGACAACACCACGATCCGCCGCATGCGCAATCTCGACGTGGCGCCGACCATCATGCAGATCCTGGGCGTCCGGCCGCACGGGCTCGACGGCGAGGTGCTGAAGGAGATCCTGCGGTAGAGATTGACGGGTGGGCGCCGATCGGCGCCCATCCGGCCTTGCAGAAGCGACTAGCTCCGCAGCCCCGGCGCTTCCTGCCCGGTCCGCGCGACGTATTCCGTATAGCCGCCGCCATACTGGTGGATGCCTTCCGGCGTCAGCTCGAGCACGCGGTTCGACAGCGTCGCGAGGAAATGCCGGTCATGCGACACGAACAGCATGGTGCCCTCGAAATCCGCCAGCGCCGTGATCAGCATTTCCTTGGTGGCGAGGTCGAGGTGGTTGGTCGGCTCGTCCAGCACCAGGAAGTTCGGCGGATCGAACAGCATCTTGGCCATCACGAGGCGCGCCTTCTCGCCGCCTGACAGCACCCGGCAGCGCTTCTCGACGTCGTCGCCGGAGAAGCCGAAGCAACCGGCGAGCGCGCGCAAGGATCCCTGCCCCGCGGTCGGAAACTGGTCTTCCAGCGACTGGAACACGGTGCGCTCGCCGTCGAGCAGATCCATCGCGTGCTGGGCGAAATAGCCCATCTTGACGCTGCCGCCGAGGGCGACCGTGCCCTCGTCCGGCTCGCTGGCACCGGCGACGAGCTTGAGCAGCGTCGACTTGCCGGCGCCGTTGACGCCCATCACGCACCAGCGCTCGCGCCGGCGGATCATGAAGTCGAGGCCGTCATAGATGCGCTTGCTGCCATAGCCCTTGAACACCTTCTTCAAGGCCACGACGTCCTCGCCCGAGCGCGGTGCCGGCAGGAAGTCGAAGGCCACGGTCTGGCGGCGGCGCGGCGGCTCGACCCGCTCGATCTTGTCGAGCTTCTTCACCCGGCTCTGCACCTGGGCCGCATGCGAGGCGCGCGCCTTGAAGCGCTCGATGAACTTGATCTCCTTGGCGAGCATGGCCTGCTGGCGCTCGAACTGCGCCTGCTGCTGCTTCTCGTTGAGCGCGCGCTGCTGCTCGTAGAACTCGTAATTGCCGGTATAGGTCGTGAGCGAGCCGGAATCGATCTCGACCACCTTGGAGATCACGCGGTTGATGAACTCGCGGTCATGCGAGGTCATCAGCAGCGTGCCCTCGTAATCGTGCAAAAACTTCTCCAGCCAGATCAGGCTTTCGAGATCGAGATGGTTGCTCGGCTCGTCGAGCAGCATCACGTCGGGCCGCATCAAGAGAATGCGCGCCAGCGCCACGCGCATCTTCCAGCCGCCCGAGAGCTTGCCGACGTCGCCGTCCATCATCTCCTGGCTGAAGCCGAGGCCGGACAGGGCCTCGCGCGCGCGGCCATCGAGCGCATAGCCATCGAGCTCCTCGAAGGCGTGCTGCACCTCGCCGTAGCGCGCGATGATCTCGTCCATCTGGTCGGCCTTGTCGGGATCGGCCATGGCAGCTTCCAGCTCGCGCAGCTCGGCGGCGACCTCGCTGACGGGACCGGCGCCGTTCATGACCTCGGCCACGGCGCTGCGGCCCGACATCTCGCCGACGTCCTGGTTGAAATAGCCGATGGTGATGCCGCGATCGGTCGAGACCTGCCCCTCATCGGGCAGTTCCTCGCCGGCGATCATCCGGAACAAAGTGGTCTTTCCGGCGCCGTTCGGGCCCACAAGGCCGATCTTCTCGCCCTTGTTGAGGGCGGCGGAGGCTTCGATGAACAGGATCTGGTGGCCGGCTTGCTTGCTGACGTTGTCGAGGCGGATCATGGGGTCTTTTGGGGGGATTTTTGCGTTGCAGCGTCATAGGCCATACGGGGCGCCAGGGGAAGCCCGGGAGGGCCCGGGCGAAGCAAACAACATCACGATCATGGCCGGCAGGACCTGCTGTTGTCGGCGGGCGGCAGTGGCAAATGTGCAACGGCCAGCAGGCGCATGTCCCCTTCCGAGCCATCGGTCGCCGCCGTCGGACAGCTCCGACAATGCCTATCTCGCGACGAAATGCTTTCCGCGTACTGTCGGGGCGGCTGCGGCTGGGGAAATGGTGAACGTCAGCCACGCGTTCCATCCCGACGGACGGTTGGCTGCGCCGAATTCGCCGTATCCCCTCACGCCCAGGAAACCCTGCATGTCTCCGGCCGGGAAGTTGTAACCGATTTGCGGACCCACACCGAAAACGCGTGACCTGAAACCACCGAGGATCGGGTTCTGTCCGGAATCATCGGTGATCTGCTGGTAGGCGTAGCCTGCCATCCCCACGAAAAGCTGCTTGGACAGGAAGTGCGATGCGCCCCAATCGAAGTGGAAATCGATGCCGCTCCTGTAATGGATATCGGCATTTGGGAAATTGTAGGTGAAGCCGGCAACGCCCGAGAATTCGTTGCCGGTGTCCTCCCTGAAATAGGTATAGCCGCCGCCAGCATCCAAAGCGCCGTGCCCAAGCCCGACATTTGGGAGCCGCAGCGGATCATAGTCGCCGACGGGAATATTGCCTGTGGCGTAAGCCATGTAGTGGTCGACGCCGCTTTTCCAAAGCAGCTCCGCGAACGGCGCGAGGTCGCCGTAGGAAGTCAGCGAACCCTCCAGCGTTCCGCTCCGCGTCATCACGACCGGTCCGGCAATCGCGGTCAGTGTGCCGGAGACATCGGCGGCGGCTCGTCCAAACTGGCCCGACATGCCCGCGACCAACTGACCACCAAGCACCGGCGTCGCGAATGTGTAGGACGGCACGAGGCCGACCAGATCGGCTCGCCCGCGCAGGCTCAGGTTCAAATTGACATCGACGGCCGAAGGAATTCGACCCACCAGGATCTGTCTGGCTGCGGCGACGCTGCCGGCGGCGGAAACGCTGGAATGGTAATAGTTCGCCGAGAGCATCCAGCCCGGCGTCTGCTCCATGGCGGCGAAGCTCGCAAACTGACCCGGAAACCAGAACGAGCCGCCGCCCTGGTCAGCATGGGATACGTCAAGACACTGCACGAAAGCCGCGGCCGTCACAGCGCAGCCGATGACACGAATTCCTGGCCCGGTTGATCCCATTTGCAAATCCCAGGACGGCCTTTGCCATCAGACGCAGTTACCCTCGGTGCGTCAAGGTTATGATGGGCGATCAACACCGGGGCACCAGCGGCGTCCTTGCGGAAGTGCGACCTCGATTCGTGCTGGGCACCGCTCCCCGCCTTCTCAGAACGAACCGGTCTTGGTCCGCGAATTCTCCGGATTGAGGTATGAGACGATACGTCGTGATTGGACGATCGCCTCGCCAAGCCCGACAAATCCATCGCGGTCGCGAGGTGCCGCAGCCAATCCGATTCCGTCGGCAGCACCGGAACGCGGTGCCCATACCTCGCGCGTCTCCAGAAGATAAACGCCGTAAACGGTCTGCAATTCGCCTGGAGCACTGATCCCGAACTCTTGTTGTATCGAGTAGGCTGCCAGCGCCGCGTTGGTGACGATCGAGGACTCGGTCAAGGCTTTTCGGTACCCCGGCCTGTTGACGATGTCGTCGCCAAACGTGGCAACCAGCTTTCTTGCAGAGGACTGCACCACCAGAAGCAGACGGTCGAGAATGTTGCGCAACGAATGCTTGGCGGCCAGCGGCAGATAGTCACCCGGGTTCAAGAATACATCGACCGCTGTCGTCAGGGCGCCGCATCCGCTGTGACCGAGCACCACGATGAGCTTCAAACTGCCCCCGAGATTTTCAACCGCATATTTCAGGCTTCCAAGCACCTCGGTGCCCAGACCATTGCCCGCCACGCGGATGACAAAAAGATCATTCGGCCCTTCGTTGAAAATCAGCTCGATGGGTACGCGGGCATCCGAGCAACCGAGTATGGCGGCAAACGGACGTTGCTTTGCCGTTTCGGGGCCACCCGGCTCCAATCCCAGATCGCGGGGATCAACCGGGATCACCTGCTGTATTCCGCTCTGGTCCATTACGTGGTCGACGAGCGCCGCAAAGCTCTTGTTGCCGTGCTCAAGCCGGCTCAAGGCCGAGGCGCAATCCAACGGCAGCGGCCTGATCGCGGCTTCCTGCGGATTGAACCGATAGATGATGTCGATCGTGTTCACATCAGCCTTCGCTCGCCGTGCGGCTCATCCCACCCGGCATGATCTCGAGATCAGAACGAACCATTTCGCGCAACCAATGAGGTTCAACGTTGAGCCGCCACATGACGATATCGTTGACATGGATCAAGGCAATCGACGAAGCGCTCCACGCAGGCACCCCTGGCAGACGGGGCTCCGCAATTATCGATGGCGCGAATAGTGCATCGACATCGCCGAATGACGTCGCGAGAAATACCCTCACAAAAGTTCCTTGATCCAAATCAAGTGATGCTCCGACCTTTCGATCCCACGGTGCCTACCTCGCCGCTGCCGAGCTTTAGTTCGGGACAGCGCGCTCTGCGCTTGCGGTTACCGCGTTTTCAAGACCCGCCACCGATATCGGTCATCAGGAGAATGCATATGATGCGCCCAGCCCAATCGGACATCACACGACGCGGCACGCTGCTCGGAGCTGCGTCGGTTGCTGCCATGCTTTCCGCAGCGCCTGCAGTCACGACGACAACGGCGTATGCGCAATCTTCCGGCCCTGCGGTCGCATCGACATCCGCCGAGGAAGCGCTGACCATCGCGCAGGAGGCCTATATCTATCTTTATCCCTTGATCCTGATGGACCTGACGCGCAAGCAGCTGACCAATATTGATCCCAAGACCAATCCGATCGGCGGGCCTGCCAACGCCTTTACGAATGTTCGCGCATTTCCGACAGCGGAGATGCGGGCCGTGGTGCGCCCGAACTTCGATACGCTCTATTCCAGTGCGTGGCTCGATCTGACCGGCGGCCCCGTGGTGGTCTCGACGGCGGATACCGGCGGGCGCTACTTCCTGCTGCCGATGCTCGACATGTGGACGGATGTCTTCGCCGTCCCGGGCAAGCGAACGAACGGCACGGGCGCCGCCGCCTTTGCCCTCGTGCCGCCCGGCTGGAGCGGAACGCTGCCGCCTGACGTCGAACGCATCAATGCACCGACATCCTTCGTCTGGATCATTGGCCGCACCCAGACCAACGGCGTGAAGGACTACGACGCCGTCCACAAGGTGCAGGACGGTTACAAGATCACGCTCCTGGCCGATTGGGGGAAAGCGCCTTCCAAGGTCGAGCAGAAGATCGATCCCTCGGTCGACACCAAGACCGAGCCGCTACGGATCGTCGCACAGATGCCGGCGGCGGAGTTCTTCAAATATGGCACCGAGCTGATGAAGCAGAACCCGCCGCACCTGACGGACTGGTCCAACCTCGCGCGCATGAAGCGTATCGGGATCGAGCCCGGGAAGTTCGATGGCACCAAGGCGAGCGCGGACGTTTTTGCGCAAGGCGCTGCCGCCGGTCTGAAACTCATGTACGAGAAGGCGCCGACACTCGCGCGCATCACCAATGGCTGGCAGATGAACACCGACACGATGGGCGTGTACGGTGATTTCTATCTCAAGCGCGCCATCGTTGCGCTGCTCGGGCTCGGCGCCAATCAGCCGGAAGATGCGATCTATCCCCTCAATGTCGCCGATGCCGCCGGCAAGCCGGTGATGGCGGAGAACAAATACGTCCTGCATTTCAACAAGGACGAGCTGCCGCCGGTCAGCGCTTTCTGGTCGCTGACGATGTACGACGAAGAAGGCTATCAGGTCGCCAATCCGCTCAACCGCTTCGCCATCGGCGACCGCGACGCGCTCACCTACAATACCGATGGCGCGCTCGACCTCTACATCCAGCATGAGTCCCCCGGAGCAGACCGGGAGGCGAACTGGCTGCCGGCCCCGAAGAGCGGAAAACTCGGCTTGACGCTGCGCCTTTATGGACCCAAGCCGCAGGCGATCGACGGCCGCTGGAACCCACCGGCCATCGAGCAGGCCGGCGCAACGACCGGCCGCAAATAGTCGCGGCAAGCAGCCTGCGCCCGCCGCCTCGGCCTGAGCGAGGCCGCAAGGCGCGGGCCGCGCCTGCCGGCGAGCGCGATGCCTGCGAGCTCGCCCCTATCAACTGTCCGGCGTCGGCTTGCGACCCGAAGCGGAAATTGCTCCGTTTACACGAGCGAACCGGCCACCGAAATTGTTACGGCGCCAATCAAGGCCCTGGTAGCCTGCGGTCCATACAGGTCAATGGGCGCACGCATGCTTCGGGCTAATTCACTCACGCTTCTCCTTGCGCTGGCGGCTGTCCTTCATCCCCTCATCGCTGTTGCACAGGAGAAGGACTGCCTCAGAATGGCGTGCCGCGCACACGCCAGATTTAGAACCTGCGATAGGCCGCGGGATGGGGCTACAGCCCTGTCAGCGCGCGTCGTCGCGGTGTCAAGAGAATGCTCGAACTCGATCCTCGCGATGCAAATCGACGATGCGAAAGCGCATAATCTGCCGTCCGTCTTCGAAATCGATCTTGGCAGTTGCAGTTCGTATGCCGGTCAAATCGGCGATTTAATTCAGGTCGCGCTATATGAACGACCCAACTCTGATAGGCGGCGGTACCACTTTGCTTGCAAGGTTTGGTAAGGTCTGTCTTTGGCCCTTCAGAGACTTGCCGACCGCCGAGGTGAGTGTCCGCGTTCGAGGCCATATGCTCGCGCTGAGTTCGTCGCAGTTTGACCCAGAGCGGACCTCGGCCCCGTCGACCGGGTGCAAAATGCTCGCAATATCCGCTCGCTAATCTGCGCCAAATTCGATCCGCTCCAAGCGCTGCTGGCCTTAGCATCTGATGCACTTCGATTAAATGCCGCGAGTTGATCGCGGCTCAGGCGGCCCGCTCGCCGGACGCGCGCAGCAGTCAATGCCGCGAAAAACGAGAGGGTACAGCGCCCGGACGCGCTAGTTTTTTAGACCTAACGCCTTTTGCATCTCAGTTGTCATGCAAGGGTTGAGGATCCCGAAGTGACTGCAATTGAGAGGCCTGAAATAGAACTCCCGCGAACTCCTGAAGCTAGTCTCATGCAGACCAACCGCACAAGCCATTTTTTCATATACGCTAGTCATGGCGTCGCCGATCGTGCCGCCTCTATCCTTAAGCTCTTTCAATCCGTTAAAGAACGGTTGCTGCTTTAGATACTTGCATAGTGGAGCCGAGACTTGCGATCTGAAGCGTGCAACTAGCTTTTCCTCCTTGCCTGGCTCGACGTATACACCGTCGTGATCAAGCTCAACTTGAAAGTAGTTTGAGGCATCAACGAACGAAAACGGATTAAAGTCTGAGTTTCCAATTCTGAGCATCTGAAGACGTAAAAGCGCACCCTCATTTCCTGTGTTGCGAACAACCAAAGAGAGCTGTGTTTCAGATGCGCTATCCAAAAAAAGCTCGATCTGATAACCTTGTTGCTTAAAGAAGGGGATCGCCACAGTAAGAAGGGTCGTTGCAACAGATATAACGGCTGTGAGCAACGCCAAATTCGTCTGACCAATAGCAATAAACCTGCGCCAGTCTTGAAATGCCTTGCAATTCGGGCATACGCGCGCGCCGCTAGGCACGACTTGCTGACAATCCCTGCATTTGTGCCCAAGTTGCGGTAGCTTCGACACCTTGTGTCTCCGACTTCTGGCGGGCCTCGCCACACTATCACGTATGTATTTGTTAACGGAAGTGGAGGAGCATCGCTGACTTGCCGGTGCGGGCGCGCGCGGCCGAGCTGGCCGAATAACCGCGCCAATGTCCGAGTATGGCCCCAAAGCCGACATTCCACATGCACACCACACCCTCAACGTCGCCTTATGACAGCCCAGCCGACGCGACGGAATGATCCCTCGCCTACGCCCGCCGCATCAGCATGAGCGAAGCCGCAAGGCGCAGGCTGCGCTTGCTGGCGAGCGCGATGCCTTCGGGCTCGCCGCTATCGGACGTGCCGGTCTCGGAGAATCCGATCCCGACCTCGTAGCCGCCGAAGACGGGGTTCTCGCCTTTCGCCGGCGCGTGCTCCGAACCCAAAGCGCGCCAAGGGGCGCAGCATCCGCCAATGCGGCCATATCGAACTCGCGGCCCATCGTCCCTCAGCTTTTGACCGCGCCGCCTTTTGTCACCGGACGGGTATTCGAACACCCACGCTGGTGACTGACCCCAACGGTGATCGCGTCGCATCGTGCCCGTCTTGTGTTAGGCTTGTGTGTTAGGCTTGTGTGTTAGACTTGTGTGTTAGACTTGGCCGTCAATCCGTAACCAGTCTCATGCCCTGGGCACACGCAGACAACGCGGCTCTCGACAGGGAAACCATCGATGCCTCGCCCTGATCTCCTGGGTCGTCTTCGTGCAAGTGGCGTCCGGCTGCTCGACGCGCTTGCGGCCAGGATCGCCCGCGGGCTCGTGTTGGTGCTGCTGACGTGTATCACCTGGTCCATGGCCGAAGGTGGGACCACCAGGCTCAAGGTGGCGACCAGAATAGTCCCTCCCATGGTCATCGAGAAAAATGGGACTCTGAGCGGCTTCAGCATCGAGCTTTGGAACAGCATTGGCGGCCGGCTGAATTGCGAGACCGAATACGTCGTCATGCCGGATGTCGGCGAATTGCTTGACGCTGTCGAACACGGTCGAGCGGATCTCGCGATCGCGGCCATCTCGATCACTTCCGACCGCGAGAACAGGTTCGACTTTTCTCAGCCGATCATGAATTCCGGTCTGCAAATCCTGGTGCGTGGCACTGCGGCCAATGTCGAGCCGAATCCGTTGCGCGAGCTGATGCAGTTGTTCTTCTCCCGCACGCTTCTGGTCTGGCTCGGAATTGCGCTGCTGTTGATCCTCATCCCGGCACATTTGATCTTCCTGGTGGAACGGCACCATCGCAATGGAATCATTCCGAGCACGAAGTATTTCCCGGGAATCTTCCATGCCATGTTCTGGGCCGCAGGCACCCTGGCGACGCAGGCGGATCAAATGCCCCGGCACTGGGTGGCTCGGATCGTCGCGGTGCTCTGGATGTTCACGGGCGTCGTGTTCGTGGCTTTTTACACGGCGCAATTGACGGCATCCCTGACAGTGCAGCAGATCAAGGGACCGATTAACGGTCCGCGCGATCTCGTCGGAAAGCCGGTCGGCACGACACGGGGAAGCACCGCGGCCGTCTACCTGAACGAAGCCAAGGCTCAGGTTCTCGAGTTCGAAAAGGTCGACGACCTCTTCAATGCGCTGTTGAACCAGGAGATCGACGCCGTCGTATTCGACGCACCCGTGCTGCATTACTACGAGACCCACGACGGCAGAGGACTGGCAAAGATCGTTGGCGCCGTATTCCACAAGGAAGACTACGGCATCGTTTTCCCGACCGGCAGCCCCTTGCGCAAGCACGTCAACGAAGCGCTGCTGGCGCTGCGCGAGAATGACACGTACCAGAGAATCTACGAGGAATGGTTCGGCAAGCGCTGAGCTTCGCGAAGCATTTGTCGGAAGCCGACGGCCGCCGCATCGGCCTCAGCGAGGCCGCAAGGCGCAGGCTGCGCTTGCCGGCAAGCGCGATGCCTTCGAGCTCGCCGCTGTCGGCCGTGCAGGTCCCGGAGATGCCGATCCCGACCTCGTAGCCCCCAAATACGGGGTTCCCGTCCTTCGCCGGCGTGTGTGACGCATTTCCGCACTTGATTCAGATCAAGCCTCCGCGCGCACGGGCCACAAATCTACAGGCCCAAATCTACAGGCCAACGGCTCCCACCGGACGGTCGCTGCTGCAATGCACAGGCAAATCCGGTCTACAGGTTCGGGCCAGGCGACGTTGCTGTTGCGGGGATAGAGCATGACCGTAACTTTCGAGGCTGCAGTCCCGGACAATTCGCAATCCATACCCAGAGTGAAGTCCCGCAATCTCGCGATCGACCGGGCGCGGACGTTTCTGACCCTGGTCGTGTTGCTGCATCACGCAGTGATCCCCTACACCTATTTCGGCCATACCGACCCGAAGTTCTTCTTCGGCTTCGACATGATCGTGCTCGCCACCGACAGCTTCTTCATGGCGATGTTCTTTTTCCTGTCGGGGTTATTCGCCTGGTCCGGCATCGCCCGGAAGGGAGCGGCGAGCTACCTCCAGGACCGTTTGCTTCGGCTCGGCCTGCCGTTCGTGATCTGCGCCTTCACGGTCATCCCGATCGCCTACTATGCCATCTCGCTCCGACACCATCCCGAAATCGGCTTCTCGGAATACTACCGGACCATGATCACCAAGGGCCCGTGGCCGAGCGGACCGATCTGGTTCCTCTGGGTCCTGTTCGCCTTCGACCTGGTGGCATGCCTGCTGTACCGGTTGCGCCCCACCCTGCTCGACCCGATCAATCGTCTTTCATTGCACGGCCGCCGCCGGCCGGCAGTCTTCTTCGCCGTCATGCTGGCCGTCACCGCCGCGTTCTACATTCCCGGGCTGATCCACTATGGACCCAGCAGTTGGTTCGAGTTCGGGCCGTTCTCGGTACAGCACGGGCGGGTGATGCTCTATGCCAGCTATTTCTTCTTCGGCGCCGGCATCGGCTTTGCGAATATGGATCGCGGCCTGCTCGCACCTGACGGCCGGATGGCGAAGGTCAGCTGGGACTGGATGGTGCTCACGATCGTGCCGTATTGCCTGCTCTGGGGACTGATCTTCATCAAGCGGGAGATCCTCGGCAATCCGTCGCCGTTGCCGGCTTGGTATGAAGGCCTCTACGCCATCTGCTTCACCGTCTTCAGCGTGGCCATCATGTTCCTGATCCTGGCCTTCTTTCAGAGATTCAAGCAATCAGGCACAGCCAGGCTGCTCGACCCGATGCAGGCGGACGCCTTCGGCATGTTCCTGGTGCACTACCCGATCGCGCTGTGGCTGCAGTACTGGCTGTTCGACTACGATCTGCCGGCGATCGTCAAAGCGACGGTCGGCTTCGTCCTGACAGTCGCATTCAGCTGGGCACTGACGCGCGCGCTGCGGCAGATTCCCGGCGCGAGCAAGGTTCTGTAGCCAAGAAGGCAGCGTTACGACACTTGCTTGATGCGCGCTGTTTTGGAGTCCCCGCTCGACCGCGCGGTTGACACAGGTCAAGCGTCATCAGCGCGCTGTGGCAGGAAGTCTCCAGATCCGCAAAGGACCGATGGTCTCGAACCCGGCCAATTTGGCGGCAGCAATATCATGTCCGTGCTCGTAGCCGACCAGAGGTAGGCCAGGAAAACTCTCACCCGCGATCGCGATCAGGCTTCGCCAGACCCGATCCATTTGAGAGCCGAACAGATTTGAAAGGCCGACGACATCAGCACCTCGATTGAGGATGCCGCCGCCGGTACTGCCATCCTCCCCCTGAATGGAGACAAAAACGATGCTGTCGTCCGCAAGCAGGCCGGGCATGAACACGCGCGGCAAGGGTATCGCAGACGCCTTGGCGTCCTCGTCAGCCCAGGACCGCTCCCAGGCGCTCAATCCAGCTTCGTCGGTCACTATGGTCGAACGGTCGCCCGGCTGATGATGTCGGCCGTCGGGCCGAACGCCACTCATCGCGATCCATTCGGCATCGAATAGTGGCTCGAAGCCAAGCGACTCCAGGCGCAGGCAATGGAAGCTGTCCTTGACAAACCACTCCCGCCGTCGATTTGAACTGATCAAGTCAGCGATTGCCTTGAGCTGCGCTGGTGCAGCTTCCACACCTGCCGTCGTCACCGCGTCGGGATAGAAGCGTGGCGTTCCCAGCCGGGTCAACCAGATCGTCTCATGAAACTCGCCAGGACGATCATGCGCCCGGCAAACTGCGTCGCACCACGTGGCGTTGTTGTGAGCTGCTAGCATCGTGATACTGCTGTTCATTCCCGTTCCAGCTTGAATTGCCGACAGCCCCGGCAAGTGAGTGTCAGGCGTCTTGATGTCGGTCGTCTCTGATTGCGGTGCCCGTGCCGCGATCGGCCAGGCAATTGCCGACCCCAGACCAGCTATGAACTCTCTTCGACGCATCGTTCACGATCTCGGACCGTCTTGCGGCAGTATATTGTCGTGGAGACTCTCATGGAAAGAGATTAGCGGTGTCAGCTTTGGCCCAAAGCCGACACTCAGACGCACGCGCTCAACGTCGCCTTCTGACGGCAGAGCAGCCGCGACGGAATGATCGGCCGCCTGCGCCCTTCTCATCAGCCCCGGCGAGGCCGCAAGGCGCAGGCTGCGCTTGCCGGCAAGCGCGATGCCTTCGAGCTCGCCGCTGTCGGCCGTGAAGGTCCCGGACAAGCCGATCCCGAGTCGACACCTGTTGATCTGAATCAATAGAACGCTTTTGCGTGGATGCTTGTTTCAAGCATCTACTTCGGCGTGCCTGCCTGAACCATTACCAGCAACCGTTGTCCCGAAAAACAACAAGGGTGGATCGTATGGCCACGATTGATCGACGTATTTTTCTCGCTGTTGGCTTTGCCGTATCGACTTGCTTCGCAGCCACCGTGCCGTCGCGCGCGCAATCCATATCGCCCGCGGAAGCGCAGCAGATCGCCACCGATGCCTATGTCTATGGCTACTCGCTGATCACGACCGAAGTAACCCGCGTGCAGATGAGCAACGTTCCGAAGGTGGAGGGCTTTACAAGTCCGACCGGACAATTCGTCAATGTCCCCCGCTATCCGCCCGCGGATTACCGCGGCGTTTCCGCGCCCAACGCCGACACGCTGTATTCGGTTGCCTGGCTCGATCTCGCCGAGCCGCAGGTGTTCAGTCACCCGGATATGGGCAATCGTTTCTATCTCTTCGAGATCACTGATCTCTGGATGTCGGATTCCGAGCACTCGCCGAGCAAGCGGACGGCCAGTGGAAAGGCCGCCAACTACCTGTTCACCGCTCCGGGCTGGAAGGGCGAGGTACCGGCGGATATGAAACACGTCCCGATGGCGACCCGCTACATGGTCATTCTCGGCCGCACCTACGCCGACGGTAGCGAGGCTGACTACAAGGCCGTCAACGCGCTGCAGGCACAGTACAAGATCACGCCGCTTTCAGCCTGGGGCAAGCCATACACGCCGGTGGCACCGCCGGTAGATCCCAGTCCGGGCTTCAGCATGACCGACAAGCCGCAGACGGTCATTCTCGACATGGGGACGGAGGGATACTTCAATCTGATGACTAGGCTGATGGCGGCGGCGGCGCCCGCGCCGACGGCGGATGCACCGATGCTCGCGAGCATGGCGAAGATCGGTATCGTGCCCGGCAAGCCGTTCGAGATGAGCAAGCTTGGTCCGGCAGTTCAGCAAGCGCTGAAGGACATTCCGCAGACAGCTCTGAAAAAGATCGAGGCCAACAAGGACAACCTTGGTGGGATCGTTGACGGCTGGTCGATCACCAAGGGGCTCGGGACCTATGGCCCTTCCGATTACATGAAGCGAGCGGTCGTGGCAGCCTTTGGCTGGCCCGCCAACCAGGAGCGCGACGCCGTCTATCCGAACACCGAAAAGGATTCGACCGGACAGAAGTTGAGCGGTGCGAACAAGTACAGCTTGACCTTCCCGAAGGATGCGACGCCTCCCGTCAATGGTTTCTGGTCGTTCACCATGTACATGATCGACCAGGGCTGGTGGTTCGTCCCCAATCCTCTCAACAGGTTCACCGTCAGCATGCGCGACAATCCGAAGTTCAATGCCGACGGCTCATTGACCCTCTACTTCCAAAACGAGTCGCCGGGTGCAGACAAGGAAGCCAACTGGCTGCCGGCACCGAAGGGCGACTTCGTCCTGATGCTGCGGATGTACTGGCCGAAGGACACTCCGCCTTCGATCATCGACGGGAGCTGGAAGGTCCCGCAGGTAGTCAAGGTCAACTGAATCTAACAACAAGAACTCGCCGGCGCGGAACGCACAGCGTCGGCGGGAGCTTTCCATTGCCGGCCCCTTGCGAACACCGCCGGTGCCCTTGCGGATGTCAGTCCCTGGCCCCAGAGGCGACATCGGAGCAATTCCGTCAATTGCCCTTCGGGAACAAGGTTGTTATGTTCACTCGACGCCATCACTGCTTGTGGCCCTCTTGAATAGTCGCTTGCCACCTGCTTCGAGGTGGCGTTGCGGAGGACATTGCTATGAGATTTTCCTCGCTGTTCCTTGTCGGCTTGGCTGCCGCCATCTTGTCGAATGCACCCGCCAACGCAGTGACGAAAACCACGAGGCCGAACACTCCATCGACAGAGATATTTCACCCGGGGGCGCATGCCAAAGTGCTCGACCCGGATATAAGGGCGTTTGCACCACCCAAGGCCAGGACGTACGTGGAATGCAAACAAGGGCTATGGGCGCAAGGTGCGAACCCCAACTATCAATATGCGGTCTGTAGCAGTATGGGGTACAAGAACTGACCAATTCACGCACGCAGCAGGCCGCGCTCAGATGGTGGCCTGTCTGTCATGTCGGGTCTTATGAGGGCAGCCGGGAACGTCGCCTTCTGGCCCCATGGCTGACCTTACTGCGCTGCCCGCCGAGCGTCAGCTTTTGCGCCGCGCGAACTCCGGGGGATCACGGCTCCGACGGTGTTCCATAACGACCGAAATGTGGCGCTTGCCGTGCCCACTCGCCTATTTCTTTCCCCTTCTCCGCCCAGCTTAGAGCGCGTTTCGTATCCACGATTGCCGCAAGCGTCCTTTGTGCTGAAGAGGGTTCATTGCGTCCGGCGGAACAAGCGATGCGTACCGAATTGTGCGTTCAGCGCAAGCTGCGCCGCATGCTTGTTGCTGTCGCCGTCGTTGGCCCCGTGGCGCTGACGCCGGAAATGAGTGCGGCCGAAGGCTTGCTTGATTTCCTTTTCGGAGGCCTCCAGAAGCAGCAGCAGCAGCAGACCTCGTCTGTTGATCCGCAATCACCACCGCCGCGGCCGGTCGTCGCAGGCGCGGGACCTGCCTTCTGCGTGCGCAGTTGCGACGGCAAATATTTTCCGCTGATGCGCGGTGCGGCCTCGCCGGCGCAGATGTGTCAGGCCTTCTGTCCGGCAAGCCCGACCAAAGTTTTCTTCGGCTCCAGCATCGACAGAGCCTATGCCGCAACCGGCGAACGTTACGCCGATAGCGAAAACGCCTTTGCCTATCGGAAGGCGCTGCGCGCCGATTGCACTTGCAACGGCCGAAGCCCCGCCGGTCTTGCACCAGTCGATCTCGCGATGGACGGCTCGTTACGCTCGGGCGACGCGGTTGCCACCGCCGACGGGCTCGTCGCCTATTCCGGCATACGGGTCGGTAACGACCAGAACCCGGATTTCACGCCGCTTCCGGCTGCACCCACCACGCGGAAGCCGGTGCCCGCGCGCGACTAGCACGTAGATGCGGATTGATTGAGCTACCGCCCCGCCGTCATTACGGCGAGGCTCTTTCACGAGCGCCAGCTGCGGCCTATCAGCTCATTCCATCACGTCCGCAAAGCGCACCCATTTCGCGATGGAATCGATAGGGCTTTTATCTCCCATTCGGAGCGGACTTTGGCTGGGGTCGAAACCGCGCGACAAAGCTGAATCAGGATCCGCCAGCAAGACGCCAACAAAAGTTGACGCAACGAGGAAGCTGCCAACTTCTCCCAATTTGTTGCCGCCACCTTTTTCGGCTTCAGCCAGAATATAGAACCACAAGGGTGTTCGCTCGAAGAACTTCGACGATGAGTTCTTGAGGAAATCGCGGAGCGTTGGCTTCGAAGCAAAGATCGTCGACACATCCGTGATCGGATTCGATTCGACGGCACCGGTTTGTTTGAGGTGTTTGTGGAGGGCCTGTCCGGTGGGAAGCCTGAGATTGTAGCCTCGCCGCAAGTTACGACGTGCAAGATTCTTGAACAGCTCCTTCAACTGAGTGTCCGTCTCATCATTGCCTTCCTTGACCATTGTCTTCAAGGGCGGCGCCAATGCGGTATCGATCTTTCTGGCGACCCGCGCCGGTAGTCCGTCGGCCGCGTCGTGCGGGGCGACGCCTGTAAACCGGGTCCAATCGATAACCCAGTTCTTGGGGAGTCTCTTGTCTGCCACCAATCGCGCGCCGCCACCGGTGAACTGGAATAACAGCTCCAGGGTCGCCTTCGGGAGAATTCCGCCAGGGCGCCCGAAATTCTTGTTGTAGTCATAAAAGGCGCGAACCATGGAGTGTCCGAACCGGTATCCGGCAGCCGAGAACTCAAGAGGCAGCGCATTGCCCAGTCGCGAGTTTTGCCGTCGCGCGTCGAACTCGGCCCTGAACTTGAAAAAATGTGATGCGCGATCTTGGACGACGCGGTCCACCACAGCCGGATCGCAAACGCCCTTCAGATAACCTTCGACAATCAACCATTGATAGTGCAGTCGCGTGAGAGTTTGAGCCGCGGAAAAATCCGCGATCCAGCCGGTGTTGTGGCTCGCCAGGAAGTCGATAGCTTTGTTGTGAAAGCGAAGAAAGCTCAGATGGAATTGGGCGACAACGAGATTCTCGTCATTGCGCGTGTCGCCGATCAGGGCGCGCTGTGGCAGGCCGGCCGAAAACTTTGAGAATTCTTCTGCGCTCATCGACGCCTGCGCCGTGCGAAGAGCAGCATTCCGAACCGCATCCTGCACCTGTACGTATCTTGGTAGATCGCGGTGTTCGTCCAATGCGTCCGGAAGAGGGCCTGGGTCGATGGCCGTTCCGACGCGCATCTTGTTCACAAACTTAGGATGACGCAGTCCCGATATGACGGTGGCCATGTCAGCAGTAATTCCGGGGCCGATTGGCGAGCCGCCATACACGCTGTCGAGGTCAAATCGCGGCGAGCGGGCGTTTCTGAACCTGCTTTCAATGGTCGAGGAAACGACGGGGGGGTGCGGGTCCCTCACGCTGGTCATCTCGGACTCGCGATCGGTGCGGGCAGTCAGTTCGTGATCGAGGAATTGTCCCCAATATGTCAGCACCGGGGGCATGGTGGAGTCAGGAGCAGGATCTTCCGGATCGGCTTGCGCGTCGATCATGCTGTTACCCAGCGCGTCAAGCTCGCTTACTGTTTCGGGAGCGGTCGGCAGATAGTTCTCGGGTGCATCCAACGGCGGGACGAAGTAGCCAAAGTCAGCTTGCTCATCGACCGCAATATCAGTTCCGGCCGGCGGAGCAGCAAGCGCCGAGGGTCCTCGTCCGTGGATTCTCTCCTTCTCTCGCCCGCTATGAGATTGAAATAGGATTGTCATCAAAAATCCTCCAGGTTGGCAGCCCCGGGGGCGGAGTTTATCAAGGGTTGCAAATCGTCATGTGAGCTATTTCATATTGCTCTGTGCTGCGACATTTTGCCGATGCCGCAAGATTAAAGGAGATCGTTTGGGACGCCGCTACTTGTGGCAAGACTCCGGCGCCTTCGTAGTGACGAGGGGCTGTATTTTGGCGGCCAAGCCGCTTCGTCGCCGCTTGAATTATCGAACGACAGTGAATCTCTTGCGCAACTCTCGCCTTTCCCAACTCAAGGTTTTCTCAAACTCGACACGAAGGAAGGCCGGCACTTTTTCTGGATCAGCCTTTAAACAAGCAAACTCGTGAGCCGTCATCCGGATGGGGTTGCCGAAAGGATCTGACTTTGGGCTCTGTGGTGCTCCACAAGCGTGGCAAGGACGGGCATGGATCCCCATCAGGGATCGGACGATGTTCATCTTAGCGAGTCCGTATTTGTTCCAGGAATTGGAGAGATTAGGCAGGGGCCAAGGGAAGTTAAATTGAACTTTTGAGTCTCGCACGCCGGAAAGTTTGGCCACGCTTTGCTATCCAGACTGAGAAGTACCCAACCTGGGCGAATGGCGGCCCGCCCGCTCTGCCTCACCAAGAGACTTCGCGCAGTACTTTCGGAACGATTCAGCGGAGGAGGTCCGACCGATCGTCGTCGACGATTGCTACCCATCGCGGAGTTTGTGCGATGCTGCAGTTTGCCGCGCTACAATGTTGTCGAGCTAGCCCAAGGCCCAACTTTCTCGGCCAATACGGCGCAATCTCATAGTCAACGTCTGCCTCGGGGCCCAAAGCCGACATCCAGATGCACGCGCTCAACGTCGCCTTCTGACAGCACAGCCGACGCGACGGAATGATCCGTCGCCTACGCCCTTCTCATCAGCCTCAGCGAAGCCGCAAGCCGCAGGCTGCGCTTGCCGGCGAGTGCGATGCCTTCGAGCTCGCCGCTGTCCTCCGTGCAGGTCCCGGAGAAGCCGATCCCGACCTCGTAGCCGCCGAAGACGGGGTTCTCGCCTTTCGCCGGCGTGTGCTCCTGGTTCAGCATCTCGCCCTTCCAGCGGCCGTCCGCCGAGGAATAGGAACCGAGATAGTAGAAGAACGCATCGCCGCCAAGGATGCGGCCGTCGATCAGCAGCATCACGCCGGACAGCCCGGCATCGACCCCGTCGAGCGCGCGCAGGCCCATCCCGTAGAGGCCGTTGGCGATGCCGCCTGGACCGACTGCGCCGCTCGGCGGCAGCGCCTCGTCGTCGAGCCGCGTGAGGTTGGCCCAGAAGTTGCCGCCCGGCATCGTGTCCGCGCTGCCGTGGAGACGGATCTGGTTGCCGATCAGCCGGCCGCGTGCGCCGATCCTGGCGACATCGGCCCCCATCAGCGGCTTGTAATTGGGATCCTCGTTGTGCCGCTCGGTGATCACCTCGGCGACGATCTCGCCGTCGCGCTCGGAATAGGTGCCGAGATGCGCGAAGGCCGAATTGCCGCCCAGCATCTTGCCGTCGTGCAGGCACATGATGCTGCGCCCGAACGCATCGTGGATGCCGTATTCAACCTTGTAGAGCCCGTCCAGCAACGCAATCAGCCCGCAAAATGCAAAAGGAATCGCGGGCTACCTAGCACCGCCGCCACGTCGTTTCCATCCGGCTTTTCCGCGCAGGGGCCATTCGCGGGGCCCTCTCTGCACGATGCCATCATGCTCCTGTCTTGCCCGACGAGTCAAATCGTCTTCGCAAAATCCGCAAGCTTGCAATTTCAAGCACTTGGCTACTGTGCATGGGGTTGTTTTTCGACTTTTATCGAGAGCCTGTTCCCGGATTACGCTTCGCTCCATCCGGGGTTCGAACCCGACGGCGCACCCGCGCGACCAAGGGCCATGAACCAGACAGAGCCATCGGCCGAAGAGCAGGTCGCAGCCTTCATCGCCAGCGCGGCGAAGCAGCCGCTGCTCGATGCCGCCTTCGAGCTCTGGCGCTGGCGCTATCGACTGGATTCGATCGAGGGCCGTCCGACCGACGAGGAAGTGCGCATCTACCGCACCCTCACGCCGCAGCAATTGTCCGAAAAATACCGCTACGACCGCGACCACGCCCATGAAGGGCCGATGTTCGGCTATCTGAAGCGCGCCCATCCGCGCGCCGGTGACGACGCGATCAGGCAGGCCATCATTACCGCCGTCAAGTTCGAGGGCGCGACGGAAGCGCATTTCAAATGGGATGGCGACTTCTGGGCCTGCGTCGTGCGCGCGGTGGCGCAGGCCGCAGCCGAGTATCCCGGTTATCTCGAGACCACCTATCGCGACGCCCGCAACAATCTCGCTTACTACATGAAGTGAGGCTTCTCATCGCTCTCCAACGGGGAGAGGTGGACGATGATCAGAAGCACAGCGTGGTGACGAGCTTGCCCTGCTTGTCCTTGATCGCATAGGGGCAGCGCAGCCGCTCCAGCGCCTTCTTGGCATCCTCGTCGCCGAGCGCGGCGGCGCGCTCGTAATAGGCCTTTGCGGCGTCCTTGTCCTTGGCACCGCCGCGGCCCTCCTGCGCGAAGGCGCCCATCCGCTCCAGCGCGCCGGGATGATTTTGCGCCGCCGCCTTCTCGAACATCGCCCGTGCCGCGACGTCGTCCTGCGCCCCGCCCGTGCCTTCGGAGAGCATCAGGCCGAGCTGGTACTGCGCCTCGGCGTTGGTCTCGGCGGACTTGGCCAGCAGCGCGCGGGCCTGCGCGGGATCGGCCGGCGCGGCACCGCCGGCGCCGCCGATCGCGGCAAGATTGCTGACACCGCGGGGATTGCCGGCCTGCGCCGCCTTCTCGAACAATCTGCGCGCCTGCGCCTCGTCCTTGGCAACGCCCGCGCCGGTGCCGTAGGCAACGCCGAGCTCGACCATCGCCGCGCTCGATCCCTTGTCGGCCGCCTTGCGCCAGGCGGCGATCGCCTCGCCGGTCTGCCGGTTGGCCGCGTAGGCGCGGCCGAGCGCGAACATCGCGCGCCGTGACGAGCTTGCGGCCTGCTTGCAGAATTTGATCGCGGTCGCGACGTCCGAGGCTGCGATCTCCGCCACGCCCTTCACGTCGGCCGGCTTGTCGGGATCGCTGGGATCGGCCGCGACCCGGTCGCACAGGACGAGGTCGGCCGATTGCGCATGCGCCGAGAGCGGCGCGGCAAGCGCGAGGAGGATGGCAAGGAGATAGATCCGCATGGCCGCCACGTTGCGTCCCCGTCCCGGCAAATTCAAGGCTCGAGTCCCGATTGGCGCAGCACGGGCACGACCTCTGGCGAAGCCAGATAGCGCAGCAGCCGGTCGGCCGCTTCGGCCTGCTTCGCGCTGGCCATGCGGCCGGCGGAGAACACCGCCGGTGTCTGCAAATCATGCGGGATCGGACCGATCACCTCGATGCCGCCGACCTGCTTCAGCTCGCTGATCTGCTGCACGGCGAGATCAGCCTCGCCGCTGACGAGCCGCTCCGCCGTAAAGCCCTGCTCGACGATGGTGGCCCTGGCGTTGATCTCGGCCGCGATCCCCATCCGCACGATCAGCTGGGCAAAGTAGACGCCGCTCGCGCCCAGCCGCGAATAGGCGACCGACCGGGCCGCCAGCAGCGTCGTGCGCAGCGCGGCTTCGCTTCCGATCTCGGGATGCGGCTGCCCTCCCCGCACGGCGAGGCCGACGAATGAGCGCGCCAGGTCGGCCGCGCTGTCTGCGATCACGCGGCCCTCGCCGATCATCTCGTCGAGCCCCTCGCGCGTGAGGATCACGAGATCGGCGGCCTCGCCCTCGCGCAGGCGCTTGAGCAGTGCCAGCGTCGGCGCGAAGTCGGCATCGACCTGGATGCCGCTGGCCGCCTCGAAGGCGGAGGACAGGCTGCGCATCGCGCCCATCAGGCCGAGGGTCGAGAGCATGCGAAGAGTGTTTGCCATGGGTATTCCCGGATAACGTTCAGGCGCGGTGCATCAGCTTCAGCGCGGCGGTCAGGCGCAGGCTGCGCTTGCCGGCGAGCGCGGTCGCCTCCAGCACCGCCTGCTCGCCATCATAGCTGCCGGAGAAGCCGATGCCGACCTCGTGGCCGCCGAAGATCGGATCGTCCTTTGCCGGCGTGTGCTCCTGATTGAGGATCTGGCCCTTCCAGCGCCCGTTCGCGGCGGTGTAGCTGCCGAGATAGTAGAACGCGGCATCGCCACCGAGGATGCGGCCCCGGTTGAGCAGCATCACGCCGGTGAGGCCGCCGTCGACGCCGTCGAGCATGCGCAGGTGAACCGAGTAGAGTCCATCGGCGATACCGCCCTCGCCGAGGCCGCCGGCGATCGGCACCTCGTCCTCGGTGATCGGCGTCATCACCGACTGGAACGGTACGCCGGGCAACTCCTTCAGCTCGCCCTTGAAGCGGTAGAGATCGCCGTCGGCCCAGCCTTTCGCGATCAGGGTCGCATCGTCGGTGCCGGCCATGGCGCGGTAGTTCGGATCGGGGTTGTGGCGGACGGTCTTGATGACGATGTCGACGCCGGCGTCGGTCTTCTCGTAGCTGCCGATATGGGCGAACGCCGAATTGCCGCCGAGCATCTTGCCATTGCCGGCATGCATCACGCTCCGGCCGACGTTGTCGCCGAGCTGAAACCGCACCTTGTAGAAGCCTTCAAACACCAGCCGTGTCCCCGGCCCCGCGCGCATCCTGCGGACACTCTATCCCGCTTTCGACGGCGATGGACAGACTTCAAGCCGGCATGGCCGGCAGACCTACAAGATCGGCTGTCGCCAAAATGCAAAAATCCGCCGGAGCCTTTTAAGCTCCAGCGGATTGGATGCCAACCCGGGCCAGCCCCCTAGCCCGGGCCGGGAGGATCTTAGGCCGCGGCCTTCTTGTCAGCCGGGACGGACGCGATCGTCTTCAGGATCTGCGAAGCGATCTGGTATGGGTCGCCTTGCGAGTTCGGACGACGGTCTTCCAGATAGCCCTTGTAGCCGTTGTTGACGAAGGAGTGCGGAACGCGGATCGACGCGCCGCGATCGGCAACGCCGTAGCTGAACTTGTTCCACGGCGCGGTCTCGTGCTTGCCGGTCAGACGCTTGTCGTTGTCCGGGCCGTAGACGGCGATGTGGTCCATCAGGTTCTTGTCGAACGCGGCCATCAGCGCCTCGAAGTACTCCTTGCCGCCGACCGTACGCATGTACTCGGTGGAGAAGTTGGCGTGCATGCCCGAGCCGTTCCAGTCGGTGTCGCCGAGCGGCTTGCAGTGGAACTCGATGTCGATGCCGTACTTCTCGGTGAGGCGCAGCATCAGGTAGCGGGCCATCCACATTTCGTCAGCGGCCTTCTTGGACCCCTTGCCGAAGATCTGGAATTCCCACTGGCCCTTCGCGACTTCCGCGTTGATGCCTTCATGGTTGATGCCGGCCGCGAGGCAGAGGTCGAGATGCTCTTCGACGATCTTGCGGGCGACGTCGCCGACGTTCGAGAAGCCGACGCCGGTGTAGTACGGACCCTGCGGAGCCGGATAGCCGGAAGCCGGGAAGCCGAGCGGACGGCCGTCCTTGTAGAAGAAGTATTCCTGCTCGAAGCCGAACCAGGCGCCGGCATCGTCGAGGATGGTGGCGCGCTTGTTGGAGGCGTGCGGGGTCTTGCCATCGGGCATCATGACTTCGCACATCACGAGCACGCCGTTGGTGCGGGCACCGTCCGGGAAGACGGCGACGGGCTTCAGCACGCAATCGGAGCTGTGGCCTTCGGCCTGCTGGGTGGAGGAGCCATCGAAGCCCCAGAGCGGAAGCTGCTCGAGCGTCGGGAACGACGCGAATTCCTTGATCTGGGTTTTGCCGCGCAAGTTCGGAGTCGGCGTATATCCGTCGAGCCAGATGTACTCGAGCTTATACTTGGTCATTGAGCCTCTCTGTAGATGATGCGAAAGGTGGGGGCCTGCAAAGGCCCCCGCACGTTTGTACCCGGCCATCATCGGCCGGCCGTTTACAAGCATTTAACGTGCCAAAAGGCCGCAGCGCGGGAGGCTGTCCACCGCGGCCAGGGTCGGCCTGCCGGCGGCAAACGGTCCACAGCGGCGTGCGGCATAGGCGCGCACCTTCGCGTGAAGCTGCACTGCAAAAATCCCGCGGAAAACGCCCGATTCTGGAGCATCGGCCGCACTGCGGGAGGTTGCCGATGAAACGCGCATCAACGTCCGGCAATTTTCGCAAAGTCTTCCGCCCCTGCCTAGCAACCTTTGGAATGGCCCAGGCGTTAGTCACCCACACGATGCCTTAGGGGGTGCAGGCGGTCGCCTGCCTACAAAGTGGGCGGCAACTGATTTCCTTTTCAGCACTTTTCAATTCGGGGTGCGCGGCCGATATGGGGATTCCAGTAACCACAATCGAACGAGTCGGGCGCACCATGGAGGCCAAGGCGCTTCGACCCAGGAGCAAATCGCAATGATGAACAATGGACTGAGTCAGGGATCTGCGAAGATCTATCAATTCCCCGCCGGGGGCCGCGCGGCTCTCGCCGGACGCCGCTATGGCGATACCCGCCTTCCCGCCGATCACACGTCGCTTCCCGCGAACGTCTCGATCTGCAGCGACAGCTGGTACCACCAGGATGCGGTCGACGAAGCAAAGCCCAAATGGGAACGCTAATGCCAGTGTCTGGTTTGAGACCGCCGCGCTCTTTCAAGCGCTCGACGGAAGTTTGAAAAAGGGTCGAAACAACGAGGTTTCGACCCTTTTTGATTCCGGCTGGCTCCCAGCTAGAGACTTGGTTTTTAGAGACTTGGCTCTTAGAGACTTGGCTTTTCGACCACCGTGCAGGCGGTGACCGGCCGCTTCAGATGCTTGACGGTGGTCGCTCCGGTCTTGGCGATCCGCAGCGTGATCCCTGCCCCCGAATAGCGCGCACCCGACAGCGCCACCCGCTTCTCCAGCGTGGCCGGCTCGCCGTCGATCTGGAGGAAGGCGCGCGTGTCATGGTCATAAAACCCGACGATGAACCGCGTACCATCAGCGCAGCGATAGGTCCGGAACGTCTGCGCGTCCGCCTGCCGCGCAGCGGCAATTCCGCTCGCGAGCATGGTGATCGTCAGAACAATAGCCTTGTGCCGGCCCATAATTACCCCCTTCAATGCACCCAAGGACGCCAGCCGTGCGTCCAGCGGAACCATAACCCAAGCTGAGCCCATGCAAGACTCTTCCCTGAAAGACTCTCCCGCCCGCCACCTCGCCCTGCAAGGCGCCAGCAATTTTCGCGACCTCGGCGGCTACGCCACAACCGACGGCCGCACCACGCGCTGGCGGCACATCTTCCGCTCCAACCATCTCGGCCAGCTCACTGCTTCCGACATCGAGATCGTCCGTGCACTGGGCGTGCGCAGCGCATTCGACTTTCGTGGACTGGAGGAGCGCACCGCGGGCGTCTGCGTCGTGGACGAGATCGCGGTGCATTCGCTGCCGATCGAGCCGACGGTCGTCGCCGCGCTGCGGGCCGAGCTTGCCGCGGGCAAATTGACCGCGCCTGTCGCGCTCGAGCTGATGCGCGAGTCCTATCGCAACTATGTCCGCCACAACACGCACAGCTTCCGCGCGCTGTTCGGCCATCTCCTGGAAGACCGCGCGCCGCTCGTGATCCATTGCACCGCCGGCAAGGATCGCACCGGCTTTGCCAGCGCGCTGATCCTGCATGCGCTGGGCGTCGCCGACGAGGTCATTGCCGAGGACTATCTCCTCACCAACCAACACTACAAGCGCGACCTGTCGAGCGCCTCCGATCTTCCGGCCGACGTTCTCGACGCCATCGGCTCCGTCCAGGCCTCATATCTCGCCGCGGCTTTTGAAGCCGTCGTCAGCGAGTATGGCGACCTCGAAACCTACTTGCGCAACGGGCTCAAGCTCGGCACAGCAGAGCGCACCGCACTGAAGGCGCGCTATCTGCAAGCCTAGAGCATGATCCGGAAAAGTGCGCAGCGGTTTTCCGAAAAGATCATGCTCAAACAACAACCTAAAGCGCGATGACGATTCATCCGGATCTCATCGCGCTTTAGGCCGCAGCGCCGGGAGAACGACAATGCAAGGCAAGGTTCTGATCGTCACCGGCGCGCTCGGCGCTCTCGGCAAGGTGGTTGCGGAGGTCGCGCAGGCGCGCGGCGCTGGGATCGCCGGCATCGACCATGCGCCCTCGCAAATCCCGGCAACGCCTGAGCGCATCGAGATCGGCGGCGTCGATCTCTCCGACGCCGCGCAGGCCAAGGCGGCAGTCGAGACGGCAGCGAAGCATTTCGGCAGGCTCGATGCGCTGATCAATATCGCCGGCGGCTTTGCCTTCGAGACCGTCGGCGACGGCGACATCAAGACCTGGCAGCGCATGCATGCGCTCAACGTGCTGACCGCGCTCAACACCTCGCACGCGGCGCTGCCGCACCTTGCTGCGTCCAGCGCCGGCCGCATCGTCAATATCGGCGCCATGGGCGCGCTGCAGGCCGGCTCGGGCATGGGTCCCTACGCCGCGTCGAAGGCGGGCGTGCATCGCCTCACCGAAGCGCTGGCGAACGAGTGGAAAGGCAAGGTCACCGTGAACGCGGTGCTGCCGTCGATCATCGACACCAAGGCCAACCGCGCCGACATGCCGAAGGCGGATTTTTCCAAATGGGTCACGCCGCAGGAACTCGCTGAAGTTATCCTCTTCCTCGTCAGCGATGCCGCAAGCGGCATCACCGGCGCGCTGATCCCGGTCGGCGGACGGGTATAAGTCGCGATTGACGCATCTGTTCGCCGCAAACTGAAATGGCTATACTTGGCTCATGACGACCGAAGATATCGAGAAAGCGGTAGAGCTGCTGACGCCGGACGAATTGGCGCGCTTTCGCGCGTGGTTCGAGCAATTCGATGCGCAGCGTTTTGATCAAGCCATCGCGCACGACGCTCAAACGGGAAGGCTCGACGCGTTCGCTGAGGAGGCGTTGAACGCCTACCGCACAGGACAGACACGGGACCTGTGAGACACGCGGCTTCTCCGAGATTTTGGAAAGCCTATGAGGCGTTGCCGGCCAGTGTTCAAAAACTGGCCGATGCGAATTTCGCTCTATTGAAAAGCAATCCCGCCCATCCGTCGCTGCAGTTCAAGAAAGTCGGACGGCTCTGGTCGGCGCGAGTTGGCCTCCGCTATCGCGTTGGCGGTCGAGACCAACGACACCTGCGTCTGGTTCTGGATTGGCTCCCATGCGGACTATGACCGGCTCATCGGCTGAAACGCGATCCTCTGCCGAGTCCGATCCGAGCTAGACTGCCCGCAACTGATTCTCCGATCGGACCTCCCGTGGAAACCGCGCTCTACCTCCCCGTCAAACGCTTCCTCGAAGAGCTCGGCTTCACCGTGAAGGGCGAGATCGGCGGCTGCGATCTGGTCGGCCTCAGCGCCGGCGATCCGCCGATCGTGGTGATCGGCGAACTCAAGCTCGCCTTCAATCTCGAGCTGATCCTGCAGGCGGTCGATCGCGCATCGGCGGCCGACGAGGTCTGGATCGCCGCCAAGATGTCGATCCGCGGCAAGGGGCGCGAGAGCGATGCGCGCTATCGCAATCTCTGCCGCCGCCTCGGCTTCGGTATGCTCGGGGTAACCGACCGCGGCCAGGTCGAGGTGCTGGTGAAGCCGCCGACGGGCGCGCCGCGCCGCGAGCCGAAGGTGCGCTCGCGCCTCGTTGCCGAACACCAGCGCCGCCAGGGGGACCCCGTGCTCGGCGGCAGCACGCGCGCGCCGATCATGACCGCCTATCGCCAGCAGGCGCTCGCCTGCGCCTCGCAACTTGCCGACGGCCCGCGGCGCGTCGGCGATCTGCGCGAGCGCTGTCCCGATGCCGGCAAGATCTTGCTTAACAACGTGTATGGCTGGTTCGAGCGCGCCGAGCGGGGAATCTACGGGCTGACGGAGGCCGGGCACGCTGCGCTGAAGCGCTGGCCACAACAAAGGGTTGAGAGCGCCGGTGTCGCGTCACCGCCGTGACACCCGACCGGTGCATAGCTGAATTGCCACACCGATTTCATATTGCAATGCAACATCTGCGGCACTAGGTATCCCGGCATCAAAACGAGGCCGTTATGAGCGCAGACTGGAATACGAAATATGGCACGCGGCGCGTGCGCCACGATCCGCCCACCTTGGATGAGGCGATCTTCGCCGCCGTCGGCATCACCGACGACCAGGAGCAGCAGGCCGAGATCGCTGCAGCGCTGATGGGTATGCCGCTCGACGTTGTCCAGGCCGAGGTGAAGAAGCAGGCCCGCACCAACAGCCGCATCACCGCCACGCGCGTGATCGCCGGCGAACAGGGTGCGCAGCGCTCGGTGGTGGTCGAACGCCGCGTCGTCCGCCGCTTCGGTAACGACAAGCGCACCGGCACCTGAGCCCTTATTCCACGACCCAGAATACAAAAGCGGACCGGTTTTGCCGGTCCGCTTTTTGCTTCCAGGCCGCCTCTTAGGTTCAGGCAGCGCGATTGGCGTACATGCTGGAGATAATCTTCCAGCAAGTCGAGTTGAAGCTGAGAATCGCGCGCCCGGCCTTGAACGGCGCGGCGGCGAGATCGGCCAGCTCGTCCTCGGTCGTCTTGGTGAGATCGATCGTGCCGGTCGATTCGCCGTGGCGGAACTGCAGATGCGCGCCGAACTTCCTTGCGAGCGCCCGCATCGCGTGATTCTCGGCGCCGGTGGTGATGCGCAGGCGCTTGAAACCCTTCCAGCGGGCTTCCGCGATCAGGCGGCTGAACAGGATGGTGCCGACGTTCTGGCGCCGCGCCGAGGCTTCCACGCTGAAGGCGACCTCGGGCAGCGAATCGCCCTCCGGCGGATGCAGCTCGGCCGCACCGCGGACCACGCCATCGACGATATAAGCGACGATCACGGTGCCGTCTTCGGCGCAGCGGGCGGCATAACGCTCGATGAAGCTGTCGTCGAGAAAGCCATTGAAACGGTCGTGCCGGCTCTCGGCATCGAGTCTCAGCAGGTGATCGCGCAGAAGCGGCAATTCTTCCTGCTGGCTCAGGGTCCGCACATAGCCCGGAACGGACGTCGCGCGGACGGTGTCTTCAAGTACCACGTCAAAACTCCTCTTGGTGTCCCTCGAGGAGGCGTTCGAATCCCTAGGCCTCCTATATTGTGCGTCGCAGCAAATTTTTCAAGACGGGAACCTGCCCAAGTTTCAGGCATGGGAGCGACTAATTCGTTAATAAAATCAAGGCCCCGTAGTCTTACAGGACCAGCTGCGTCTGGGTCACGACGGCCACCAGCTTGCCGTCCTCAGTCTCCAGCCGAGTGGTCCAGACCTGGGTCCGGCGGCCCCGGTGCACCGGCGTGGCGGTGGCGATGACCGTGGCCCCCTCCTTGGCACCGCCGATGAAGTTGGTCTTGCTCTCCAATGTGGTCGTCCCCTTGGCATCCTCCGGCAGGTTGATCACGGTGGCCGCCGCGCCGACGGAATCGGCAAGCGCCATCACCGCTCCGCCATGGATGGTGTGGTGCAGCGTGCAGAGATCGGGACGGACGACCATCCGCGCGACCACACGGTCCTTCCCAGCCTCGACGAACTCGACGCCCTTGAGCTCGGCGAACGGCATCTTCATCGCTTGAAGTTTCTCGAGCGGCGTCATCAAAAGTCCTCCCAATTCCTTGTTGCCTCAGCGTGAATGGCTTCGCGCGGCAAGGCAATGACGTCGGAGGTCATGGCGGTGCTGACATCGCCGCATTGATTTGCGCATATGCTTCTCCCATGCGCCACTTCCCGCCCCGCCGCATCGTCTGCCTGACCGAAGAGACGGTCGAAACCCTCTATCTGCTCGGCGAGCAGGACCGCATCGTCGGTGTCTCCGGCTACGCCGTTCGCCCATCACAGGTGCGGCGCGAGAAGCCGCGGGTGTCGGCCTTCGTCTCCGCGGATATCCCGAAGGTGCTGGCGCTGGAGCCGGACCTGGTGCTGGCGTTCTCGGACTTGCAGGCTGGCATCGTTGCCGATCTCGTGCGGGCCGGCGTCGACGTGCACGTCTTCAACCAGCGCGACGTCGCCGGCATCCTTGCGATGATCCGCACGCTGGGCGCGCTGGTGGGCGTGGCAGAACGCGCGGAGGAACTCGCGAAAGGTTTCGAGCGGCGCCTTGCCGAGATCGCCGCAACGCCCCGCCCCTCGCCGCGGCCAAGGGTCTATTTCGAGGAGTGGGACGAGCCGCTGATCTCAGGGATTGGCTGGGTCTCTGAGCTGATCGAGATCGCCGGCGGCGTGGACGTGTTTCCGGAGCTTCGGCATCGGCAGGCGGCGAAGGATCGCATCGTCTCGGCGGAAGCGGTGCGCGCGGCGGCGCCCGACGTGATCCTGGCATCATGGTGCGGCAAGAAGGTCGTGCCTGCCCGCATCCGGGCGCGTGATGGGTGGAGCGGCATTCCGGCGGTGCAGGATGACCGCATCGTCGAGATCAAGTCGCCGATCATTCTCCAGCCGGGACCGGCGGCGCTGACGGACGGGCTGGATGCGATCGTGGCGGCGCTGTGGGGGTAAGCGCAGATAGCGCGGCCACCGGCGCACTCGTGTCCCGGACGCGCTGCAACGCGCCAGCGTTGCTGCGCTGAGCCGGGACCCATCTCGCGACGGATTCCAGTGCAGCATGGGCCCCGGACGCAGCGCATCGCCAAGGGGCGCTGCGCTGCGTCCGGGGCACGAGACCGTCCTCACGTCACCGCATTGACGACCTGATACTCCGGCTGGCGCCACACCTCGCCTGCGATCACCTCCTCGATGATCTCCGCGGCGCGGACGATCTCATCCTCCCCGATATAGAGCGGCGTGATGCCGAACCGCATGATGTCGGGCGCGCGGAAGTCGCCGATCACGCCGCGGGCGATCAGGGCCTGCATGGCGGCGTAGCCGCCGTCGAAGGCAAACGAGACTTGCGAGCCGCGCTGCGCATGCGCGCGCGGCGTCACCAGCCTCAAGGACGGACAACGGCGTTCGACCTCCGCAATCAGCAAATCGCCGAGCGCCAGCGAACGCGCGCGGACCTCGGCGATCTCGACCCGGTCCCAGATGTCGAGCGAGGCCTCCAGCGCCGCCATTGCGAGCACCGGCGGCGTGCCGACGCGCATGCGCTCGACGCCGCCGGCAGCGGCATAGCCAAGCTCGAACGCGAACGGCTTTTCGTGCCCCATCCACCCCGACAGCGCGGCGCGCGCCGTGTCGGCGTGGCGCGGCGCGACGTAGAGAAACGCCGGCGAGCCCGGGCCGGCGTTGATGTATTTGTAGGTGCAGCCGGCGGCGAAATCGGCACCACAGCCGGACAGATCGACCGGCAGCGCACCGGCGGAATGGGCGAGATCCCAGACCGTGACGATGCCGAGCGCATGCGCCTTCGCCGTCAGCTTCGCCATGTCGTGGCGGCGGCCGGTGCGATAGTCGACCTCGGTGATGTACAGCACCGCGATCTCTTCCGACAGCGCGGCCTCGATCTCCTCCGGCGCCACCAGGCGCAATTGATGACCACGCCCGAGCGTCGCGATCAGGCCTTCGGCCATGTAGAGGTCGGTGGGAAAATTACCGGTGTCCGACAGCACGACATTGCGCGATGTGGTCATGTCGAGCGCGGCTGCAAGGGCCTGGTAGACCTTCAGCGACAGCGTGTCCCCGACCATGACGGAGCCGGCTTCGGCGCCGATCAGCCGGGCAATGCGGTCGCCGACATGGCGCGGCTGGGCATACCAGCCCGCCGTGTTCCAGGCGCGGATCAGCTCGTTGCCCCACTCGGTCGTGATGACGCGGCTGACGCGCTCGGCAACGCCCAACGGCAATGCGCCGAGCGAATTGCCGTCGAGATAGATCACGCCGTCAGGCAGATGAAACAGCGCTTTGGTGTCGTGATAGACGCGATATTTGGTCATGGGCATTTCTACAGAATGGTGCGGACGCGCCAGAGTTCGGGAAACAACTCGATCTCCAGCATGCGCTTGAGATAGCTGACGCCACCGGTGCCGCCGGTGCCGCGCTTGAAGCCGATGACGCGCTCGACCGTCGTGACGTGGTTGAAGCGCCAGCGGCGAAAATAGTCCTCGAAATCGACCAGCTTTTCGGCAAGCTCGTACAGCATCCAGTGCGTCTCCGGCGCCTCGTAGACGATACGCCAGGCCTGCAGGACGCCCTCGCTGAAACCGTGGGTCTCGCGGACGTCGCGTGCCAGCACAGAGGCGGGCATCTTGAGCCCGTTGCGGTCGGCGAGCCTGAGCACCTCGTCATAGAGGCTGGGCGTTGCGAGTTCGGCTTCGAGCAGTTTTGTCGTCTCCACGTCGTGGGCGTGGGGCTTGAGCATGGCGTGGTTGCGGTTGCCGAGCAGGAACTCGATCAGCCGGTACTGGCGCGACTGGAAGCCCGAGGACTGGCCGAGCTGCGAGCGGAAGCGGGTATATTCGCTCGGTGTCATGGTGCGCAGCACGTCCCAGGCACCGTTGAGCTGCTCGAAGATGCGCGACATCCGCGCCAGCATCTTCATCGCGGGCTGAACCTCGTCTTTGGCGATGGCCCGGCGCGCGGCGCTGAGCTCGTGGATGGCGAGCCGCATCCACAGCTCGGTGGTCTGATGCTGGATGATGAACAGCATCTCGTCATGCGCTTCCGACAGCGGATGCTGCGCGCCGAGGATGGCGTCCAGCGCGAGGTAATCGCCATAGGACATGCGCCGGGAGAAGTCGGTCTGGGCGCCTTCGCTTGCGGGATCGTAGTCGCTGGACGTCATGACAAGCCCTTTCGATCGATCATCCCCGGCCCTCGTCAGTCGAGGCCGATCAGGCGCGCGGTGATCTGCGACGACGGATCCTTGAGGCCGTCGATGACGGTGAAATGATTCAGCGCAGGCTCGACCACGAGGCGTGTCGGCACGTCGAAACCGGTCCACACATTGGCCAGCAGGTCGGCCTGGCGGATGAATTCGGGCCGCTCGCCAGCGCCGACCCAGGCCGTCACAGGCGAATGCCCGCGCGGCAAATGCAGCGCCACGCTTTCGAGCGTCGCTTCCTCCATGCTCATGCGCAGCGTCTCGTTCATCCTGGTCTTGAGCAGCGGGCGCAGATCATGCAGGCCGCTGATCGAAAGCGTGCCGGCGATGCGGTTGAAGACGGCGGGCTCCAGCCGGCTGTCGTCGCACAGCATGCGCGTGACGAGATGGCCGCCGGCCGAATGCCCGGCGAGCCGGATCGGCCCGGAGACCAGCGAGGCCGCTTTCGCAATGGCGGCGGTGATCTCGGCCGTGATGTCGGAGATCCGCGCGGCCGGCGTCAGCGTGTAGCTCGGCAGCGCCATGGTCCAGCCATGGTGTCGCGCGCCTTCGGCCAGATCGGTCCAGGTCGATTTGTCGAAGCGCATCCAGTAGCCGCCGTGGACGAACACGACGAGCCCCTTGCTGTCGCCGTCAGGCAGGATCAGGTCGAGAAGCTGGCGCTCACCGGAGCCATAAGCGATGTCGGCACGATAATTCTTCAACCCGGCGCGGTAGGCAGCCGCCCGCTCCGCCCATTGCGCCGGCATCTTGTCCGAGCCCGGGATATGGGCCGAGTTGGCGTAAGCATCATCCCAATCGCGCATCGTTGCTCCCTCGGACTCGTCCGGCCGCCAGTCTGCCACCGGCAAGGGCAGCATCCTAGTCTTTATTTTAAGCTTAAAGGATTTGAGTGCGCCCGTGTTTCGGGCAGCGGAGCTGCAAGATATTTCCTGTCGGGTGGGGATCTGGCAGCCTGCTCCGTCATTGCGAGCGAAGCGAAGCAATCCAGAATCCTTTCGACTGGGACAGTCTGGATTGCTTCGTCGCTTCGCTCCTCGCAATGACGGCGGCGTCCTAGGGTGGGCAAAGCGGCTTGTCCGCCGTAGCCCGCAGAGCGAAGGCGGAAGCGTGCCCACCGTTCGCGCGAGATCGAGGAAGATGGTGGGCACGGCTCTTGCGCGCCTTTGCCCACCCTCATATGGGGATTTGTGAGTCAAGGGCATTCGATTGGCTTGAGTGAGGTTGGCGTGGTTTGAGGGCGGCGCGCGGAGCCATGCGGAGCGCAGCGCGACGACCGTGTTCC
>JAESFI010000071.1_pt1 | contig 90460 bp, 79 predicted proteins | sample 9269361 | NCBI WGS metagenome assembly JAESFI01 (sample SAMN14504119, study PRJNA617095) | algae metagenome | isolation source: Brasilonema angustatum HA4187-MV1 and co-occurring heterotrophs from moss... | place: USA: Manoa Valley, Honolulu, Hawaii | collected 2009-07-20
TCTGGAAGAGCTGACAGCCGCGATTCTTGAGCAAGTCAAAGGGTTGAGAGAAGACCCGATGTTGATGAGGGCATTGTTCAGGAAAAAAGAAGTGGGCTTCATTACAGACTAATTCACGGATCAATAACTTCCGATAAGTCAAAATTGCCAAAAAGACGGGCTACATCATCTAGGGTGGCCTCATGGCAAAGTAACGAGGTTAAGTAGGTTTGTTGCGCGGCTCTTTCTTCTTCTGTGTAAAGCCTCCCTCTTTCAATATAAAACTTTTCTAATTCGGCTGTCTGCCCTGCTAGAACTCGCTTTAAAAGAGAAATCTTATCAGCTCGTTTCATAGCTATGAATCCAACTTAGTTATTGCTTTATTAAGTAAATCATCAATCTGTTCATCAGTCAATGACGAGAGATCAATTTTCTGTTCCCGTTGTTTAGGCAAGACGAATTCCAAAAATTTTAAGTAAGCTACAACACGCTCTTTAGGCTCCAACTCGTTTAAGTCATTGCTTATAGAATCAAATTTATCATCTATTAGCACTGAAATGCGTGTTTTAATATTGCCTGTAACTTTGTTAGGTGTCCCTGCTTTTCGACCGCCCGTTTTCTGTCCAAGTGCCATATGGATCTAAAGTAGATAGTTTTAGAAAATGAATTAATCTATTTATTCAAAGTAGGGTATTTTTGCCTAACTTCAAAAGAATTAAGAAATTTAATTATTGGTACCATATCAGCTGGATTAGGTTCGTCCCATTCTGGCGGGTAACTGTCACAGAATTTAATATCAAGTTGCTCAATTTTATCTTCATCAAATGTTATCTTTTTGCTAGGTTGGCAATCAGATTCTTTTGCAATTGAATGAGGTAATTCTTTCTCAAAAAGCTTTACACCGTGAGCTGTGCATATATAGAATAAGGTTGCAATATTAGTGCGTATATTCTCTGTTTTTAACCAATCGTCAAATTTTCGATTAGTAGTTTCTTTATAATATTTTGGGGAAAACTGGCTAATTCGATGCATAAAGCTCCGGCCTGATTCGCCGAACTCTTTAGCTAATGCGAATCCAATTTTTAGCCAATCATTATAATCATCAGTAACATCAATTTTAAGTTGTTCTATTAGTTGGATTAATTCCTCAACTCTTTGTGCTGTATGACCATCAGGCGTTATTTTGGGGATCGAAGGACCGCGAGGGGAGCTTTGTATAGATGTATATAAGCCTGTAAATGATATTGCTTGGTGGTTAAAATATCCTTCCTCATCATAAGCATAACCTCTTAAACGGCACACATCTTTACATTTTGCATCCACTTTTACGCCAAATTGGCTCTCAAACAGTTGCTGTAAAGCGTTGAACTGACTTTCATGCTGTTCTGGGTAGGCTATCGGAATAATTAGAAATAGTCCTGTGCCAGATACAGAAAATCCACAATAAGCCACATTTTTTATCTTGCTGAATTCATGCTTTAGGTCTATATAGTTTCTAACACTCTCGTTGCCTTTTAAATCAATATCTAGGCATATTAATCCACTATGCTGAACCAAAGCGGATGCTTCACGATAGGCAAATTCTCCACTTACGGTAATTGCTGGCAACCGAACTTTATATTTATCTATTTCTTTTTTGTTACCTAAGTGGCGTATGGCAGACTGTTTATAGGCATGCTTAGCAGACGTCAACCATCGGAGTAGATTGACCGGTTTAGGGTTGTCAGGTGTTAGAAAATTCGGAAAACAACTTACGATTACATCTAAAACCGATCTTATAGTGTCCTTGACAAGTGGCTCGTCCCATTCTTGGGACATGGTACAAATGGGACGGGTGTGTGTTATCGTGTCCATCTATATACGGTTGATTTTTTAGATTCAGTACCAAACACTTGTAAAGAAATTTCGCGGACAGAAAGCCCCTTAGCACGTAGTTCACGGCACTCACGTTTTTGCATCGCTTTCGTTGCATCAGCTTTATCCTCTTCCTCCGAGTCAGGCGTTTTAGGTAGGCGTGCCCAAACCGAAAGCGCATAACTACGTAGTGATTTGACTATTAGAAGAGCGTTGTCAAAGTCTTGATCCGAACAGATGAGCGATATTTCCCCGTCCTCAAACACTCTTAAAACTGTTAGAACCATTGCTACTCGGAAACAGATGATGCCTAAACGGTTTATCGTTCCATCTAATTCGGCATCTACTTGTTCCCTTAGCTCAGTCTTCCACGCCTGAAACTGTTCTAGGAAACGCTTTTGTTGAGATTCTGTGAAATCAAAATAAAGCGGCTTTTCCTGTTTGTTGAGGTGGTCATAAATTTGGTTTAGCTCATTTCCGGCTTGTTCAAAGTGGGATAAGTAATCCCGTTTTTTCCTGTCGAAAACGTTTTTAAAATGGGATGTTCCTTCTAATTCATAGAATAGGAACCGGCTGAAAAGGCCATTTTCGGGGTTTGGGATAAGCGCTCTAAGTTGATCAAAAGTGGAGGAGAGTATTAATGATAAGTATGGATTATTGACTTCAACGTATTCTCCCCCATTACCACTACCCCGTCTGAAGTAGCTGATCGACTCGTGATGAAAGGCTTTTCGTAATCCATCTGAGAAGTTGGCATAATCCTGCTTAAGAGTATCGGCCAACGTATCCCTTTCAGTCTCAAACATTACAAGCCGCCCCTCGTTTTCATGTAAAAGTTGATACAGTCCTGTTTTACTTGAGTTGGCCGGAACATACAACATCAGGTTGGGCGGGGGCGTTGGCAGTGTTGGAGCTTCCGGTGAATTGCCCTTGTTAAAGGCTCTTTTGTCTCTCTCAAATTCTTGCTTTAAGTCGTCATACAGCTTTTTAGCCCGTTCGTATTCGTTTCTTTTCGCAAAATGGATTGCAGCCCCTAATTGGCGAGCATATTCTAATCCGCCTTTGCCAATACCATAACCAGCTAAAACATAGACATATAGATTTGGGCCAATATACCGCCCGTCGTAGTGTCCCAATACGTTAGGGAGAATGCCACTGATAACACCCAACGCGCCAATCAAGTAAACCTCTTGCTCTGTACTACTAGTCAACACTCCACAGGTATCGCGAAGTAGAATAGGTAGATTTTTATAGAGTGAAGCCGGAAAGGGAAGGTGTCCCATTTGTCCCATGTCCCAATTTTGGGACGGAATACTTTTCGTAGACACATTGACCGTTTTATCGCCAAGAGCGTTTAAATCAGTTCCCTCTTTGATAATGACCGTATGTAGTTCTGATGTGTTCATACGTCCAGCCCTCCTTTTTGTTGGCGGTTCCCCTCGTCTAGCCAAGCCAATAATTCAGAACGGCGAAAATTTAGACGGTTGCCGCGTTTTTTGTGGGGAATAAGCCGCTTAGAAACAAGCGTGTAGATACGGGCGGCTGATAGACGGGTTATTTGTTCAGCCATCGTAATACCTCCAACTTCTTCAAAGGAATTAGAGCTATTGGAATGATTGAGTTTAATTGCTTTATCAACACAATCAAAAATGAGCGCTTCAAGGTCACCACTTGAAAGCTGAATTAATATCGATTTGGTAATCATACGAACAATTTTTTGAAGTTCGCATGAATAACCATAATAGATAAGAACAATAGGGAACACTACAGAACAGGTTCTCTAATGTTCTATTTTCTATCCTTATACTGTTGATTTAGAAAAGACAAAGATTTCTCTTTTATTTTTGATTGAATTGAAGAGTATCCATCTTTTATCCTGCTATCTTTTAAGCCCAGATAGTTACTCAAGCTTGCCATCAATTCTATCCTTGATGTTTTAATTATTAATTTCTTAAATTCTAAAGCATCAATAACTCCCCAGAGCCCAGCCTTCTTATTTTGTGACCAAATACTCTGTCCATCTATTTTTTTCATTTGAATATGGACCAATAGGGAGCATAAATCCTTCTCTGTATATCCGTCAGCTAATAGTTCAGGGAAAGCACGTAATATTGGCTTTTCAGTATCAGTATTAAAATCGTTTACAATACTATTAGTAGTATCTAAAGTAGTTTGAATTAATTCTTCTAAAGAGTCCTTCTTGATAAGAAGATAAGTCTCGAATCTAGTAACATCCCATATTTCCGCTAAAATACATGCCTTTGAGGTAGGGCTTTCTTCATTGTGAAATGTAAAATCGTATTTTCGCCCTGTAATGAAGCAATAACGTAGTTCATCTAATTCTTTAGGATAACTGTATTTACTCAACTTCTTAGAAATGCTATCTAATTCATTTTGTATTAACCTTTTTTTACTTGCTAAGAAAGGTAATGAATTGTATCGTGTGGTGAAATCTTCAACTAAATAATCGTATGGTTTAATTGAAAAACCAATCCTTTGTTCATTAGTTGATCCTATATATTCAAGTTTTTGTATAAATTTTTCTTTATAATCAATCTCGTTTAATGAGAAGTAATCATTTCTGTAATAATTCATAACACTTTCAAAAAATAAGGCTCGATCTTCGTAAGAATTAAGTTCAAGCCCTAATGTTATCTTACCTTTTACTTTATCGTTAACTACTTTTTCAGTAATACTAGGAAAATTATCAATATAACTTAACCAATAGGTTAATTTTTTTCCAAAAGTTGCTAAGCTCTCTATTTGCTGCTTATGTCGTACAAAAGCTTCGTACTCCGTTTCATTTGGTTTAATATCTTTAATAGGCATATAATAGAATATTAAAGTAAAGTTTCATAAGCCGAATCAACAGTTTCAGACGAAAATGAATCTAAGTAGATAGCAGTAACAGCTTCTGATTTATGACCCATTGAAGCTGAAATAACACTTGTTGAAACGCCTGCGCGTCGTAGACTGGTTGCAAATGAATGTCGGGCTACATACGTCGTTAAGGGAGCCGTGATACCGATACGCTCACCAATGGTTTTAAGATCGGCGTTTACTTGCCCGATAATTTTTTTGAGTCTATTTTTTATTTGCGTTGGTGTTTTGTGCTTGCCTGTTTCAAGTACTCCGAAAATGTAGCTGTCAGGTTTGTCATATGTGATAGGTCGGTATCGTTCAATAATAGCCAAGGCAGGGTTTAGTAATTTGATTGAGAACTTCCCTCCTGTTTTCTGCCGAACGTATGTTAAACGCGTACTACCGTCGCTGTCGGTAGTTAAATCACTATAACGAAGTGCGGCAAGATCAGTAAAGTTAATACCACCGACATAGAAAGAGAACAAGAAAACATCTTTCGCCCGTTGCAACCGTTCAAGCTCGATACTATTACGAAGTTCAGAAAACGGTCCAGTATTAGTAGCAATAGGAATAAATGCTTCTATTTCCCGGACATCTTCTCGACTGATAGCCCGTTTGCGGGTGGTAGTATCAAACTTACCAATACTGAATTTATGCTTGTCACTGACATTACGCGTAAAAGGATAATCTCCCACATCGGCTAACCCTTCACCGATAGCCTTATTTATAACGGCTCGCAATGTCCTGAACCGATTACTTAACGTCGTATCAGCCACCCCCTTTGCACTCATGTGATGTTCAAAGGCATTAAGAAATTTTACGTTGATTTCAGCAAAACGAATATCGACCACAGGTTTAATAAAGTCAACTAATTGGTTCTTAAGATCGCGGTAAACTAGACTGTTTCCAACACGACCAACTTTTTCCATATTGCTTATCAATTCGCCTATGTATGCTAACAGCTTAGACCTACGTGCCTGCTGACGCCCTTCAATCGCTTTAGAAGCTACTTCTTTTACGTCATGAACTTCATCGTTTGCGGCCAAGGTCCGGGCGACATCACTATATTTATTCTCCCAGGCGGTTAACTGCTTAATCAACTCATCTCGATACGGTTCAGGGTAGCTCTTTCGGATAGCTTCTTTATAGCCGGTGTATTTGTCGTTCCAATATTTCGGGGGTAAACTTAGTCCAGTAGCAATAAACTTACTTTTACGGTCTTTAGTAATTCTCAACCAGAATGGATGTGACCCATTAGCTAGGGTTTTCGCAGTACGGTAAATGACTTTGACGGTAGCTTTACCTTCTTTGTATTCAGTAGTTCTTGCCATTGTTGTACCTGCTATTTTTGGTACAACGGCAGGTACAACAAATATAATAAAAAGTGTTGTACCCATAACAAACGACAACAAATTAACTCTATGTAAATATCTGATTTACAGTAACGATAATAAACAATAACAAATAACTTAAACTTTAATAATACCGCCTGTCACGCAGGGGGTCGCGGGTTCGAGCCCCGTCCGGACCGCCAACAACAAGAACATGCCTCTAACTCATTGTGAGTTAGAGGCATGTTTATTTTTAAGCAAAAAACCGTCAAGAACTTTACATGTATTTACGGCTTCTCGAGTATGGTCTGAGTTAGGGTATTGTAGCAGACTTGCCAAGCTTGCCGGACTTCTTCATCCCACTCTTTACCGAGGCCCTGTTCGAGCGTCCAAAGCAGGGCGTCGCCAACTAGGCCATAGTAAATAGGCTTAACTCCGTAATCTTCGTGGCGCTTCGCCATGCTGGCTACTTCGCTCATAGTAGCTTCGGGATGGTCAATACGGGCCACAATGAAGTTCAGCATCGCTACAAACTTTTCGTATTGTGCTATTATTGGTCCCTTGAATAGTGGTTGTATCGATGGAAATTTCAGGAATAGGCGTTTGTAAAACACGTCACCTAGCAGATGCGGATCAACATCCCGCAAAAGTCTCCAGGTTTTCTTGACAATATAGATTTGCTGGTCAGTCATTGGTACGGCTCTTTTTGATCGTAGGTCGGTACAAAGGACTGGCGAACGGCGGTCCAACCCAAAAATTTGGGCATGAGTTGCCTGTTTTAGCCTTTCAATCGTTAGCCAGGTTGCTTTGATCGGCGGTCGTAAACTACGGTTTAGGCGTATTTGTGTGTCATTCATTGTTTGAGGAAAACGGTTCATAACCAAATTCTTGCAGTTGACGGCGAAAAAGTAAAAATTTAAGTCTCGTTATCAGCAACCTTCCTCCCATGACCGCCCTGATTATTGAAGACGAAAAATTAGTAGCTCTAGAACTGGCTGCCAGTATCGCCGAAGTAGCTCCAGATTTACAGATTATCGGCACGGTAAGCAGCGTAAAAACGGCCTTTCGCTGGCTTTCCGAAAACGCCGAACCCGACCTGATTTTTGCCGATGTGCAGCTATCGGACGGTGTTAGTTTCCGTATTTTCGAGCAGTTTCAGCTCTCAGGGCCAATTATCTTCACTACGGCTTATAACGAGTATGCCATCCAGGCGTTCAAGGTTAATGGCATCGATTACCTACTGAAGCCCGTTGATCGCGACGAGCTGAAGCGGGCCATCGGCCGGGCGCAGTCGCTGGTAAAAGCCAAATCTAATGTTGCACTTGATGTACAAAAGTTGCTGGACGCCATGAACACGCCGGTCAGTACCCGATCGTCATACAAGGAACATTTTCTCGGCAACGCCCGAAATAGCTGGGTACCCATAAAGGTGACGGATATTGCTTACTTCACCCGCGACCAGTTGAATTTCATGGTCACTCACACCAACGAACGGTATATTATCGACTACGATACCCTCGACCAGATCGAGACGTTGCTTAATCCTGACCAGTTTTACCGGGCCAATCGCCATTGTATCGTTAATATCGACGCCGTGCAGCAGGTTAAGGGCATGGCTAATCTTAAACTGAATTTAAAACTCAAAGCGCCCAACCACCAGTTCGACATCGAAATCAGCCGTGATAAGGCTCCTTCGTTCAAAAAATGGCTAGAAAAATAAGCATAGGCCTGCTGGGTTGGCTCATTAGCTGGGCGAGTTGGTTGAGCGCTGAAGACCACCCGGCGCAGTTTGAGTTTCGGCACATTCAGGAAAAGGACGGGCTCAGTTTTAATTTTATCAACTGCTTTTTGCAGGATCGGGATGGGTTTCTCTGGATTGGTACGCCCGACGGGCTAAACCGTTACGACGGGAGCCTATTTGCGCAATTCAAACATAAACGTAACGAAAGCCATTCTCTGCTGAACAATACCGTACACGATTTGTGCGAGGATCGGCAAGGAAATATCTGGATGGCGGTTGACAACGGCATCAGCCGCTACGATAAGAAGACGGGGCAGTTTATTAACATTACAAGCGTTAATACACGAACGCTCGGCATTTGCAATAACATCCTCTGTGATCGCCATGGCGACATCTGGTTCACAAGCTACCGAATTGGTTTATACCGATATAATACCCGAACGGGTCAAATTCAGTATTTTCCATACGACCTAGCGGCTAATCCTCTGACCTCTTTTAGCTACGTTTCTAAAAACGGGCTCCTTGAAGACCCAACCCGCAATGGATTGTGGGTGGCCGATGGACAAGGATTACACTATTTCCAGATTGACCGGCAGCAGTTCATTAATCACCGTAACAATCCTCTACGGCTACCCATCTTCACGAATCATTACGTTTCAGCCCTGGCGCTTGATGGAGATCGGTTAGTTTTTGCCGATAATGATGAGAAGAAGATAATTATCTACAGTCTTGCTAAACAGCAAATACTAAAAACTATTACGCCGGTTAGTCGTCAGCCTAACCGAAATGTATTTGATGTTGCTACCATTTTTGTTGACTGGAAGCATAACCTCTGGACCAGTTCGTGGAATTTACTGGTGTTTCACATTGCAGCTAACACCTATCAGGTCACTGAATTAGTTCATAACGAGGCAAAGCCAACCTCCATTGCCGCTAACTTTTTCTGGGCAGGCTGGCAGCACCCCGATGGCTCCGTCTGGCTTGGCACGGTTAATGGCATTTCGCATACGAATCCGGAGCGGTCGTTTTATTGGGTGCATGACATTCAGGCGTTGTACCCGCCCGTGATTGACCAGGAGGGGATTACCCGACTTATGGAAGATCAGGATGGTTCGTGGTGGTTAGGAACCGACATACGCGGACTCCTGCATTACAATCCACAAACAGCCAAGCTTGCTGTTTATAAATTACCGGATGCGTCGGCACAGGTACCATATAGTGGGTACATAACGGCAATTGTTCCTTACGCCAACACATTATTTATCGGCACAGATAGAGGCTTCAGCCAATTCGATAAACGGACACGTAGGGCCCAGAAAATACCGCTACCCGCTAGTTGGCAGCGTTCCGGAAAAAATGAAAGTGCTTTTCCGGTCAGAATCAACGAAGGCGTTTTGTATGATAATCAGATTTGGTTAGGTAACGATGCCGGACAGGTGTTTAGCTACAACCCTCAAACAGGCCAATGGCGTAATTACCCGATTCGCAACCTGGCACACCGATCAAGAATTTCGACGGAAAAACTGCTGGTCGATGCCGCAAATAATTTATGGGTACATATCCTGCCCGAAGGCTTCGCCCGCTTTGATCGGCAAGAGGCTCAGTTTGTGATGGAAAAATCAGTTGATCACCCCGACCTTACACCAAACGTAGCTCGGGAAATGACCGCCGGTGATTTCGACAAACAGGGTAACATCTGGCTGGCAGCTAATGGATACGGTCTCTGGCGGTATAATCCTCACAAAAAGACGTACGAGAACTGGACCGAAACGGAAGGTTTGGCCTACGATCATAGTTTAGCTGCTTTACCCGATTCATTCGGGCACGTATGGGTGGGTGCTTATAATAAGTACTCTATTTATTCACCCACTACAAACCAGTTTTTAAACATCACGCTGCCCTATAGTGTAACCAACCCGAATTATAGAAACCATTTTATCCAACTTCGAAATGGCCATATTTTATCGGCGATGAAAGGCCACCTGGTTGAGTTCTCTCCGAATCGATTGGGTAATCGAATCGATTTTCCCCAGAGAGTGCTTATTAGCCGACTGGACATTGGCGATTCAATTCATCTGATTCACAGCGATTTGCCCGAAATCACCCTTAAATCAGACGAGACCTCTTTTGCCGTACATTTTGCTGCCCTGACTTCTGAGGTACAAACACCCGTTGATTATCTGTATCAGCTTGATGGATATGAAGATTGGAAACGGGTGGATGATCCCTCCTACGCCATTTACACTAAACTACCGGGAGGAGACTATACGTTCAGGGTTAAAGCTGTTGCTCCTGATGGCCGGCAAACGCCTGTTAGTAAACTGGCGATTCACGTAGACACTTATCTTTATCAGACTACCTGGTTTCGCGGACTAATTCTGCTAATTGTGTTGGGGTTAATCGGTGGCTTTTTGCGATACCGCGCCGATCAGACTGAGCGTTTACACGATTTGCAGGTACAGGCCAGCCGACTTCAACGGGACAAGACCGAGATTCAGTATCAGAATCTGATTAACCATCTAAATCCCCACTTTTTATTCAATAGCCTAACCTCGCTGAATAGCCTTATCAACATTAACCCACGTGAAGCTTCATCGTTTCTGCGCAAGCTGTCGATCATTTACCGCTACATCTTACAGAACAAAGACAAAGAGCTCGTTACCTTAGGCGACGAGCTGACATTTGTGCAGAACTACATTGACCTACAGAAGTCTCGCTTTGACGATGCACTACAAATAACCGTGGATGTGCCGGAGGAGTACCGCCCGCGAATGATCGTGCCGGTGACTATTCAGAACCTGCTGGAGAATGCCATTAAGCACAACGTGCTCGACGAAGAAAGTCCGCTCGTGATTCGTATATATCCCGAAGGTCAATATCTGTGCGTTGTCAACAATCTCCAGAAAAAGAGTTTTGTGGAGACGTCCAACAAGCAGGGGTTAGCTAGTCTGAAGTCGATGTACCACTACTTAAGCCATCGGGAAATTGACGTTGCCGAGACGGATACGCACTTTATCGTTAAGATACCCCTGTTGTGACTACCTCCCAGGCTGATTATCTCGCGTATTTTTTTGAACGGCGATAGCGCCAAACATGGCCAGAACGAAGGCAAACGCGTAAAAGCCTTTTTCGCTGGGCAACATGGTGGCATTCCACAGACCTACAGCGAGCAGAACAAGCGATATCAGCGTAGCGAACCAGCAAATGCCATAATATAGGTCGGTAACCGGAACATCTTCCAGGCGGTCCCGGATGGTTTTTTGTAGTGATACTACTGCAAACAAGCCTAGAATCAGGATGGTAAAGTAATACCCTTTCTCGTTGAGGGCTAACTCTGAACGCCATAGTCCGACGAAGTAGCCGAGCATACCGAATCCCATGGCAACCCAGGATGCGCCAATGAAGGCGGCTGATGGTTTTTGATTCATGATTATAAATGTGCCTGACTTTAGGGCGATCAGGCAGCCCGTTATGTGAATGGATTAATCAAAGATATCGAATGACCGGCTGCACAATCAACAATACCTTATTCATTCCGCAAGTAAGGCAATTGAGCGACGCAAAAACCGGAATGAACCGTTGGATAATGTACTTATTAAATACTAAAAAACAACTCATTGCCAGTTGACTACGATTCGTTGGCGTTTCTGTACAGGCAAGCTTAATTCTTTTTGCCAGTCGTTTAGAGGAAACCAATTTAGCCGTTACAAAACAAATTATACAGACCGCAATGCTTGGCTATATCTTTTTTGTAATCACCCTATTATTCTATAGTGGGCTGGCTTTATTTACACTTTTCGAGTCTCCCTCGCCTGGTGGTGATCGGGCCATGGCTTATGGTTTGGGTATGATCTTTTTGAATCTAGGCTTCGCTGTCAGCAGTTTGGCCTTAACTATTACCTTACTTGCCAAAGGTAACTTTCACTGGATAACGACTGACGCGAGTACACGCAACACGATCGTTCTTATGGCTTGGTTATGCCTTGTAGTGACGACGTTTTTCTGCACCCTATTTAAGGAAGAATGGCATAGTGATGACAATACCTACCCCCAATTTCTGCATGTTTTAGCCCTATGGAATGGGCAAATCTGGATTCCATTGCTTTGGCTAACCGCTTGTTTTCTATCGCTTAACACCAATTGGCAGGCTAGCTTTTCGCCTATTCTCATAAAGGGTTCTTTTTTTACCGGGTTATTTATCAGTGTTATTTACGCTGGCGGGCTAATGCTGGGTTACGTACGGGATTCGGCTAGGCAGGCAGCCGTTAAAGCGGCTGCGGAAAAGCAGCGGGACGATCAATGGCATCAGCAAACGCTGGATTTTATTGCCTCGCAAAAACCCGAAGATCCTATTATCAATCTGCTGGTACACTCAAATCAGGTTCAGGAAGCCGATGTCCGCCAGGCGGCTCTTGCCAAAATCCAAGCTCATGCTGATGCAGAAGCCGAAATTCTAGCCCTTCTGAATGCTCCAAACCCGTACGCGCAGCGAGAAGTATATTACTTCCTGGACGGAAACAAAGTGATACGTTCCCACGAGTTTGCCGAGTCCTTGAATAAAAGCATTAGCGTAATGGCAGCATCGATCCGCACTGACATTAAAGACAGCAACAACCTTCAGAGCTGGAGTTTTGATTCGTATGGTATTAGCCAACTGCTCCGGGCCATTGACGAGCAGTTTCAAGGGCAGGGCATCGATTTTCGACCTAACATTCACAAGCTCAGTCAGGCCTTACGGACGACTCCACCCGACCGGTTCAAAGACGTTCGATTCAGCATAACCTATGCCGTCGACGCGTGGCTAAGTCAGCATAAATAACAGAGCTAAGCCCATAAAAGTCAGAATGAGATTACCTAAATCCGTTCGAGCAGGTTCAGAAATTCCTGCTTTTTATTCCGTGATACCGGAATATTTTTGTTGTTGGCCATAATGACTTCACCCCCATCGCCCCGAATGTATTTCTGAACGTACCGCACGTTGATCAGGTAACCGTGATGCACCCGACAAAACCCTTTGCTTTCCAGCACCTCTTCAACTTCTTTCAGCGTTTTGGAAATCAGCACCGCTTTTCCGTTGGTTAGAAAGAAGTGGGTATAACCGCCATCCGATTCGCAGTAATAAATTTCTTCGCTTTGCAGAATCTGTAGGCCTTCCATAGTGGGCAGGGCAATTCGGTCACCAGTTTTTTGCCGGTTAAGGTAGGCTACAAACTCATGGACAGGTGAAGTTGTCCGAGTTGAGGCCGATTCTTCCGCCTTAGTGACCGCCTGACGTAATTCATCTTTATCGACCGGCTTCAGGATATAATCCAGTGCATTGTGCCGAATCGCCTGAATCGCATATTCGTTATAGGCGGTCGTAAAAATAACCCGAAATCCAGTGAAAGTGCAGGCTTTGAGCATATCGAAACCGCTCATACCCGGCATTTCAATATCCAGAAAAACCAGATCAGGGTGGTGTTGATCAATGGCTTCTACACCTTCTGGCCCATCGGCGCAGGATGCCAGCAGGGTAACCTGTGGGCAATACTTAGCCAGTAGTAAAGCCAGCACATCGCGGCAATGCTTCTCGTCGTCAACCAGAATGGCGGTCATGCGAAAGGTAGTTTTAAGGTAAAATACACAGAGGTGCCGACAGATACTCCTTCTGCCTCATAGTTATCAACAATGGTGATTCGAGCGTCAGCGCCGTACATCTCGTTTACTAATTGCAGCCGTTCTTCCATGCACTTAATTCCCTCCGATTTATGGTTTGTCAGGGGATTAGGGCGCAGGTGCGCTGAGGCTGTTCGGCCAATCCCGTTGTCATGTATTTCGATGAATAGATTTGCCCCCTCTTTGCGGCAATTAATCCGTAGGGTAGAATTCCCCTCTTTTTTCGGGAGCAGGCCATGCCAGATTGCATTCTCTACATAAGGCTGGGTAATGAGGGGTGGCACATGAATGATATCTAAATCCATGTCGTCGCTAATAGCAAATTGAACCTCAAATTTTTTCTCGCAGCGCAGTTGTTCCAGCTCAACATAAATCTGTAACGCTTTCAGTTCCTTGCGCAGCGATACCCACTCGGTCTTTGCGTTGTCGAGCACCTGCCGCACCAATCGGGAGAACTTGGTAAGCAGTTCGGATGCGCGTTCGCCATCTTTCATCAGGATGAAACTATTGATGGAAGTCAGGCTATTGAAAATGAAATGTGGGTTCATCTGCATCCTGAGCGCCATTAACTTGGTTTCGGCAACGCGTCGGTTCGTTTCTATTAACTGGCGCTCGGCGTAGCGATAAGCCTGCTCGACTTCTACCTGCTTAATTTTCTGGGCGCATAGCGAGGCTACCGTTGTCAGAATTTTTAGGTGCCGAGGCTGAAAAAAACGCTTGTTTGGGTGTTCAGCATCGATAATTCCCAGTACTTTTCCTTCCCATAAAATAGGTACGGTAATTTCAGATAACCGATGGGCGTCATCTTGTATATAACGTGCATCTGAGGATGTGTCGTCAATTAACTCAGGTTGACCTGTGGCAGCCACCGCCCCTACTATGCCTTTGCCCACTGGAATTTCAAGGGGCTCCAGAATTGTATAGCCCTCTGGGCTTTTAGCACCATAAGCCGCTTTTTGCACCAGCATACTCCGATCCTGATCCAGCCAGTATACCACACAGTCAACGAAATTGAGTCGGCTCATGCAGTTTTTGGCTAAATCCCAAAGCACTTGATCGATGGTGGTTTGGGTAATAAGCGAGGTAGCAAAGAAGGTAATGGCCCGTTCGGCCTCCAGTTCTTCTGACATCGCTCGCAGGGCCGTTCCCCCACTCGGCTTATCCGCTCGTTTTCGTACATTCATCATTTTTCATTGGTCAAAGGTGGGGGCTTGTCGTAACAGTTTAAGGACCGAAACTTCGTAAAACTGGGCAATTTTTAAAAGGAAGAATGGATAACAGGTGATTTCCTGCTGATAACTATCGTAAAAAGCCTATTATTGGGATTAGTTTATCAATAACTGGTTGATCACTAACCGACTGGGTATCGCCAAGCTCCTCGCATCGACTTGAAGAATCGAATCGTTTTTGCCTGTCTATTCCCCATGTGGCTGCTGGCTGGCGTGGCTCAATTGCTGACGGCTCAACCAGCGATTTCTCAGCCGCCCGAACGCCTTGCCCAAGGACAGCCACCTACGCGCCGGTTTCAGCACCTGACACTGAGGGAAGGGTTGGACGCTAACTTTGCCACCTCTATTGTACAGGATAAGGCTGGTTTTATATGGGTTGGTACTGTTAATGGCGTAACTCGTTTCGATGGCCTGAATTGCCGCACCTTTACCCGCCAGTCCGGTAATCCGGGCTCGTTATCTCATCGCATTGTACGATCAGTTTTCTGCGACCGTAAGGGCACTATCTGGGTGGGCACGCAGCAGAACTTAAACCGATTTGACCCGGTTAGTCAAACTTTCAAACGGTATTCATTTGCCGCGTTAGGGCCCGACTGCGATCTGGTTCGAACCATCGTGGAAACGCCTGACGGTCAACTGTGGTGCGGGACGAAAGGCGGGTTGGTGCAGTTTAATCCGGCTACAGGAGCGGCCCATCGTCTGCAGATGCCAGCCGGTTCGAGTATGGACGCAAATACCGTCCGCTCTCTATTGCTGGACAATACTACACTCTGGATAGGTACGCAAGGGGGGCTGTTTGCCTATAATTTGCAGACAAAGCAGTTTCGCACTTTTCGGCATCAGGAAGGAATAGCAGCTTCGTTACCAGATGATTACGTAACGGCATTAGCGAAAAATCCACGAACCGGTAAGCTGGTTATTGGGACAAACAACGGCCATGTGGCGGTGTTTCATTCAGCTACCAATGTATTTGAGCAGTTACCCCTGCCGTTAACCCAACAGGGGGCAATTTGTCTGCTGTTCACTCGAAACGGCGATTTGTGGGTTGGCCTGAGCAATGGTGGGCTCAGTTATTACGAGTCGGCTAAAAGCAATTTTGTCACCTATCTGAATGATGAACTTAATCCGGCCAGTATAGGCTCAAATTCAGTTAAAGGGCTTTATGAAGACCGTAGCGGGTTAATCTGGATCACGGCTGATGATGCCGGTGTCAGTTGGTTCAATCCAGCCGTCGAGAAATTTCATTCCCTCTTCGACGAGATAGCGTATCATCCAGTGTCTTCTTTAGGCCTCGATGCGGGCAAACTAGCTGTTGGGCGCAGAAACTGCCTTTGGATTGCTACTCACGATGGTCTGTTGTGGGTTGACCCACAGATGAAGGCGCATCGGTTATATCAGCATGATCCCAAGAACCCAAACAGTGTAGCCGATAATCATCTGTATGCTGTGCTGGCTGATAAGCAGGGGCTGGTATGGGCCGGTGGCCCCAAAGGCTTAAGTCGCTTTAATCCGGCTACAAATCGGTTTACGCGAATTCCTTTTATCGATAACTCAACTGCGGCTGGCGACCGGCTGAAGAATAGTCGTAAGTACATAGCGGGTGAACAGGCGTTTACGGTCATGCAGCACCGGGATGGGCGCATTTTCATCGGCACAAACGAAAAACTGAACATCTACGACCCTAAAACCGACCTATTCATTCATCAATTTTCGGATGAACGCCTTCGGAAACTTCCCGGCAAAAACTACAATACGTTGTATTTTGACCGGCACGATAACATATGGGTAGGCGGGCTAGGACCAGTCTTCAAAATCAGCCCCGACCTGCGCCTGTTGGCTACATATGAATATCAGGAAAGCAACCCGGCCAGTCTGCCCGATGAAGGTGTGACCGGGTTTGCCGAGGATGCATCGGGGCATATGTGGTTGGGTACCGACAACGGGCTTGCCCGACTGGATGAACGCACCGGACGATTTACTACGTTCACGGCTAGGCATGGTTTACCCAGCAATGATATGTCGGCGCTGCTGGCGCAGGGCGATACGCTTTGGGCTAGCACCAATCGGGGTATTGCCCGAGTAAACACGCGAACGCTGCAACTAACCACATACAATGAAACGGCAGGATTACCATCATCTGAATTTGAGTCGGATGCGGTGGTTCGCGATTCCACGGGCCGGATTTACTTCGGAATGATGCGTGGGCTGGTTTACGTGCATCCTGACCAGATTCGGCTCAATCAGTATGTGCCTCCTGTATTTATTACCTCGTTTCGTGTAGCCGATCAAGAGTTTCTTCGGGGCGATTCCCTGCATCCACCCGCTGTTGTTTTGGACTACACACAGAATGGATTTACGTTCGACATGGCCGTTCTGAATTTTGATAATCCCACCAATAACCGGTACGCTTATCGGCTGGAAGGTTTTGAAGAAAAGTGGAATCAGTCGGGTAATCGCCCATTTGCCAGTTACACGAACGTGCCGCCTGATAGTTATGTGCTCCATGTAATAGGCGCTAACAACGACGGTATCTGGAACCGGGAAGGTTATCGGTTACGGCTTATTATTAATCCGCCATTCTGGCAAACGTGGTGGTTTCGCCTGACGGTGCTGGCCATACTGATTACCACAATCGTTCTGGTGGCGCGGTGGCGGGTAAGCCGGCTTGTGCAGGAACAGCGCGAGAAAAGTGAACTCCGCGAACGAATTGCGGCTTCGGAAATGAAGGCACTGCGTTCCCAGATGAACCCGCATTTCCTCTATAACTCCCTGAATGCCATACGGTTGTTTGTACTTCAGAATGATAGTGACAATGCCGACAAATATCTGGTTAAGTTCTCTCGGTTAATGCGGCTTATTCTGGATAACTCCCGGCAGGAGTGGGTAAGCTTAGCCAGCGAGCTCGAACAGTTACAGTTGTATCTGGAGCTGGAGCAGCTTCGATTCAGCTATAAATTTGACTTTTCCATCTCGGTCGATCCGACGCTATCTAAAGACAGTACGTCCATTCCGCCGATGATTATTCAGCCTTACATTGAGAATTCCATTCTTCATGGAATCGCCCATAAGAAAAATCGCGGGCGTATTGACCTATGTCTGAAACCGGTAGGCGAAGGGCTTGAGTGCATAATCGATGATGACGGCGTAGGCCGACAGAAAGCCGGTGAATTGAAAAGCCGAACCATTTCGTCCCATAAAAGTGTGGGCCTTAAAGTAACCGAAGAACGGCTCCAGCTTATTAGCCAGCGCACCGGCAAAGAAACCAGCATAACCGTAATGGATAAGGTTAACGACCAGCACGAACCAGCCGGTACCAAAGTCGTGGTTTTACTGCCTCTTTTATAAGCTACGACTTGGTTTTATCCGCCATGGAAGCTAGCCAGACAATGATGCCCCAACAGGCAGCCAGCACGCCAAAAACAATCAGCGTCCATTTGAGAAACGGCAAGAATCGCCATTTGGTGAGTAGAAACAGAGCCGTAATACAAGTGCCGACAAACAGGGTTATGTAGCCAAGCATAACCAGCATAATGAAGGCCGTTCCGACGCCGGAATTGCGGCTGTCGTTGTAGTCAATACCACTGCAAAGGTGAGATGAAACAACTAGGGCGCCTATCCCTCCTGCCACCACAATTCGGGCCAGCCACCACCAGGGGCTACCCAGTGCCCAGGCCAATGGAACAAACGATAGCAATACGCCCACAAATGGCAAAAACCAGCCGATCTGCTCTAATTGAAGATTACCCGCTTCAGTAGGAGGCTGATTGCGGGACACAAGCCCAACTGTAAAGAGAAACATGAGGAACCAGGCCAGTTCCGGTCCGGCGGCATAAGTAGTAATGCGATTCATTCACAGGGTGATATCCATTTAGAGTAACAAAAATGGGCTCTGCGACGCCCCTCCACTACCTTAAGTTGATAGCTGGCAGCTTGAACGAAACAATGGGCAGAACAGAGTAATAACTAACGGAGCGAACCTGCTTGCGACCAGCGATGTATGCCCACGCTCCTACCCCGGCCGGTGTTACTACCCTTGGGTAAGCATCCTTGTGAATGCACAGGTAAAATCCGCTACTTATTTAGTCGTTCCTGCCAGTTATCGACTACCGCATTCGCAGAGCGGCCGGGTTATGTTGTTTTGTAGCGTCAAACCGGGCGGCTAGCCACCCTAATCTGCTAATACACCATTAACCAGCTACAATCATGGCAAACGAAAAAACAACAATCGATCAGTGGTCAGTCAAAGACTTAGAAGATGGGTCATCCCTAACCATTACGGTGCTAGGCTGCACCGAACTGGGCAACCAGTCATTGCCGGGCATTCAGGTGATTTATATGGGAAACATCATCAACTACGAACCCCTGATTACTGAACGCTGGGCTTATCAGGCCTATAAAGCGGGGGCTGACGAATACCTGCTGGAAAATCAGTCCTGGATGGTACATGACAACCAGTTTGTGAAAAACTACCTGGTACTTGGGTCACCCCTTAAGGCTAAAGTGGAAGTGAAAACCCGGAGCTCAAAGGTGATTACCAAAGAGTACGAATTGCCGTTCGAATTTTGAAGCGATAGCGTCTTTGAATAGAGTGTCATGATTCGTCCCTTACATCGTGTAGTGAGACAACTGTTCTTTTCATGCTGTTTGCTGCCGCTGATTATGCGCTGCGACCATTCATCACTATCATCCGGTGCAGTGATTGACCCGTCGCTGCTGCGGGTTAACCTTACTATTTCCCAATCGACTGATTACGACGGGCGTGTAAGCGAAACCCTTGAAGCATTCATCCATGATGAGAATGGGCAAACGGTAGCCAATTCACAGATTCAGGTTAAGGTGAATGGTAACGTCCTTTCGCTTAACAACGGATCGTCGAACTACTACGGTGCCTATCCTTATTATCAGCTTGCCAATTCAATGGTAGCGGTTGGCGCTGATACTACCTGCACAGTTACTATTGTTCTGACCGATGGGGCTGAGTATACCCTGGGCGCGATTCAGACCCAACCGGCGCTTACATCACTTCATTTTTCGCCACCGACTACGCATTCTCGTCAACTGCCCTTAACCCTAACCTGGCAGGATTTGGAGCCGCACAACTGGCTTGCCAGCCACTGGAAACGCTGGCTGGGAGAATCTTTGGTAACCGAACTGAAGATTTCAAAAAGTAACCGGACGTTCGATCAGTGGGAAAACGTCCATTATGAAGGTGGAAGCGCCGATGAAGCTGATTATGTGAGTACTACCATTGGGTCAGGCAGTGGTGTCTATACGGTTCCCCTATCATATTTCAAGGGGCCGATGAAGCAATTTAACACCCTCGACATTCTAATTAACTCAGAAAAAAGCCTGGACGTTGATGGCCCATTTCTAAAGGGAAGCACCATCAGCAATAATCGCAGAGGCTTATATCGGGTAGCGGTAACGAACTAATCTACAGTCACCTAGAATGTCTTCGATCCTCTCTGAACCGTACACTACCAGCAATCATGAAAATCCTTATTTATACTAACTGGTCGCTAATCGCACTCTACGGAATTCTCCTATTAGTAGGTACCCTGACGCTAAATCAGCCTAGCACTGACGCGGCAGGTCGGGCGATGGGTACGGGATTTATCGTGTTTGGTTTCATCCTGTTAGGCTTAGTCATTGGTGCCAACTGCCTACCCTTCCAACTGACCCGAATCATTGTTTTTATAGTATTGTTGCTGCCTCTTGGGCTTGGTATCTATCATGTGCTTATTCAGTTCAACGGCGAACGGCAAGCCAGCAATGACGACGCCGGGCGATCAAATGGAGATTACTATTTCCATGATGGGTTACGTCAGAAACTCGCGCTGGCCATTGTCAATCGGGATTTACAAACGTTTGAAACACTGCTCCAAAAGCCGATTCCTGTCTTGAACGAAAGCGGAGAAGAGCACATTACCTTACTCGATTTTGCCGCTATGCGCGGTACCTACAGCGATGATCCGGTTTATGTGCTGCCTTTTCTGATCCAGTTACTGAAGAAAGGAGCTACCATTGAAACTGCCGATAGCTTCCATACGCCGACTCACGTGCTGGTGAGCCGGGAGTGTTCTGCTGCCATGCTGGAGTTGTTTCTAAAACATGGGGCGAATCCGAATGCCCGGCGACGGGAAGAGCAACCCACACCCATCTTGTTCACTGTAATGGAATATGACTATGAGCGTGTCGCCAAAGTGAATCTATTGCTGGACTACGGCGCAGACCCCAATGCAGTGTATCCACCAACGGCAACGGGTTGGCTGGCAGGCCATTCAGCGCTGTTGGCCGCAGCCCGACTGGAGGCTTGGGATGTGTGCCAATTGCTACTGGAAAAAGGCGCTGATCCGACGATAGAAGGACCACAAAATCAGGTATTCACCAACCTGCTTATTCACCGGGCGAAGTTATATGCAGAATACCAGAATGCTCCGGCTACGTTCACATCTCTACTCAACGTAATGAAGTTATCCACTCCCAAATCAGATACTGACAAAACATGAATAAGTCAGCATTTGTGAATCAGATTGTTCGCCGGGCTGTTCGCTTACGAGTAGGCGGATTTCGACCTACAGATAACCCCTTTGCGTCCTGGTTCGGAAAGGTTCTGGTGGCTGGCGCTGGCGAAAACTGGCCAGCGGTTCATGGTAAACCAATGTGCCCTCTTTGCCAAATCAATCTGAACGAGTTCCCCTTTAAACCGCAGCTTATCAGCAACCTGGCGTTTATTACAATTTTTATTGATCCCGATGAGATTCCCCGTGATGAAGATGCCAACGGCACAAGCTGGTGCCTGCGGGCGTACTCATCCACTGACGAGTTAATCCCACTGGCGCAGGTCAAAACCGCGTCGTCCATTAAGCCCTTTCCGATGCTACCAGAAGTTATTGAGCAGGATTTTCCGCATTACGACGATTGCCCAGTTACCATCCCAACTAGATTTGAAGAAGATTACAGTACTCGATTTCCAACGGCCGACGGTATTAAGTTTGGCGGTTGGCCTCTGCTCATTCAGGGCGAACTGGATTGGAATTCGGCGGCTGCCGAACCAGCATTTGTCTTCCAGATCGATAGTATAGAGAAAGCCCACTGGCAATGGGGCGACGGCGGCATCGCTTATTTCGGCCGGGCACCAACTGCCGAATATCAGCAAGAGTGGTGGTTTTCCTGGCAGTGTTATTAACTCAGCCGACTTTGAATATGCACAAATAGATAACTACTCGGCTACCGGATACCCTTTATCAAGCCAGTCGGTTTTGAGATTTTGCGCCAGATTCAGGAGCTTATGGTTTTTGAAGCCCATCTCATTGAGTTTCGTAAAAGCTGGTCGGACATTAGGGCAGTTTTTGAACGGGCAGCAACCGCAGTAAATCACAATAGCACGATCTTTCGGTTCTTTGCTTAAGAGTTTTTCCAGTTTGGTCAGATTCTCGGCTTCACGCGCAGGGCCAACCTCCACTGATGTTTTTATCGTTGCCGCTGGTCCAATACTAATAATAAGCGGCTTATCTGCCTTTGAATCATTAATCGTTGCCGCTAAATCAGCGGGCTCCAGCAATTGATCGAGACGCCAAGGCTCAGCATTTTTCCAGCTAATAGTCAGCATTAAGCCCCAAATCAGTAAGGTGGCAACGGCCAAAGTTGAAATGGTTATTTTCTTTTTCATAAGCTTGACAGTAAGGTTGTTCGTATGTGTTGAATATGATCAGCTAATTGAGGCCAAAAGTTAGCAAAGTGTTCCGCAATTTGTTCATAATAGCGCTCTAAATCCTCAATCGCCGTGTCTAGACCCGATGGGTAAGCAGTTCGACGGGCAACACCTTTTAGGGAACGGTCGATGCCTTCCATAAACTGATAGCTTCTGAGCCAGTCGTGCCGAATCATGTAGTCGGCCATGCGGGCTGCTGGTGGAGGCAATCGATTAAGGTGCTGCGTAAGCGTTCGGTAAAAATCTGGTATAAAGTGGGGTAACGACTGACCTGTAAGCTCCCGAAAATTAGTGGCCAGGAAATGGTCGAAGAAGATATCGACGGCGGCTCCAGCATATTTATGGCAGCGGGGATGCAGTAGATTTCGAACTGCGTCTACCTCCGGATGGGCGTCGGTAAACGTATCGATGGCGCGGTGAAGTCGTACCCCTGCTATTTCACCGATTGTCAACTGATGGCGCGGGCTGGCTGGATCGCCCTTGATAAAATCACCACTGAAATTACCTACGATTAAATCAGTATGCTGGCCGGATAAGTAACTGTGTGCCAGAATATTCATGGCGCTACGGGAAACCCACTTACGGTTTCGGCAGATTCCGGTTGACCAGGAATATAACGCTCGACTGTAACGCCAAATCGACGCAGAAAATCAACCCCCTCGTCGGACGCAATGCCTTTGTATTCGGCATAGGAATTCAGGTAAATCACCCGGGCGATTTTCATACTGTAAATAATCCGTGCGCAGGCGATACAGGGCGATAGCGTCACATAAATAGTAGCTCCTTCAATTTCGGAACCATTTTTGGCCGCGTATAGAATCGCGTTTTCTTCCGCGTGTAGCGCCAGCGAGCAAGATCCTTTAGAATCGCGCGGACATCCTACACCAGGAAATTCGTCATCGCAATTATGAGTTCCGGCTGGGGGACCGTTATAGCCAATTGAAATAATCCGCGTATCACGGGTCAGAACAGCCCCCACTTGCGCCTTGATACAGTGCGACCGTTTTGCCAGATTAACGGCAAGGTCCATGAAAATATCATCAAAACGGGGTCGGGCCGAACTACGGTGGGCCTCATTCAGCTGCGTCGGTAAAATGGGGATATCGGTTGTCGAGAGCATTGTATTGAGAACGTTGGTGGGCTGACGTAAAGTATTCATCACGCTTAATCGACCACCGTAGCAATAACGCGTTGGTAACGGGTTAAGTTAGGCGCTTTTCCATCGGTCGCTTCCAGAATCAGATGGATCGTGTTACCCGCTTTGGCGTCGGCCGGTACCGTAAACGACGTCCTGGTCTGGTCGGGTTGCTGGATTTTCACTTTACCATCGTAGGTATCCACTTCCTCGTATTGCCACCAGCGGTAGCTGATCGAGTCACCATCGGGATCGGTGGCTGAACCACTAAGGTGTACCAACTGGCCTTGTTTCACGCGCAGGTCGCGGGGATGACCTAGTTTTACGACTGGAGGGTGGTTAGCTTCCTTATAAGGCTTTACGCACCAGTCAGCGCGGGCGGCAAAGTCATTCTGCAACGCCGGAATCCAGCGCGTTTGCGGGTAAGCAGCCTCCTGTTTTTTGGTGTATGGGTCGTAGTCGGTTACGGTTTTACCATCCTCCCAACGGTAGGGATTCGTCGGTGACTGTACCATGCGCCCGCCCCAGCCGCCGTAGGAAACATCTTCTTTACTCCGCAGTCCAACATCAATCAGGTAGAAAAACGCAGGTGAATCGCCTTCCGAAATAAAATCGTACTGACTCCGACCGAATTTCTTAGCCTCGGCCATGTCGCCATGCGTATGTTCGGGATCACCGGGCAACTTCTGACCATCACCCCAGAGATAATATGACGACAGCAACGCTCCGTGATCGGACTTGACGTGTTCAGAAAACCAGGCCCCATTCAGGTACGTTTGCAATTCGGCGGGAACGACGCGAGGCCATAAATACGCGAAACTCCAGAACTGATCGGAGTTATAAAGCACTTTAATCTGCGGCCAGTTCGGCGCTACATATTTTTTATAGGTGGCGTCCTGATCCAGAACGGCGTAGATAATGGCCTTCTCACTAACCTTTTTCTGAACGGCTGGCCAGTTAGGAGAGTCTTTATATTGATCTTCAATAGATTTCAGCGCGCGGGCTACCGTGTTGGTTCCTCCCCAGATTTGCAGATAAACCGGGCTAGGGTTAGCGTCGAGCAGAATTTTCTTAATAAAATCCGAACCTTCCGTGTCGTGGTTCATTTCTCCCTCGGAATCAATGTTGCCAACCCTCACCAAGCTTTTCAGGTGAGCGGGCGTAGGATAACCCTTGGCATGTTTGATCAGGTTCGGATAAACCTCGGCGTATTTGTCGATGTAGCTCTCCATCCAGGTAGTGCCGGGCCAGCGCAGCTCGGTTCGTTCGCCGTAGCGTTTGGCGGTATTCGGCATCTCGGACGTAAACTTGGTGCCTTTGCCGTCGCCCTTATAATGCCACTGCGAACTGCTGTAAACCAGCCCTACAATATTGAACTCATTGCTGTATAGCAACAGCCGGATAAACGTATCGACGTCGTCCACTTCGCCGTCGGTCGTTACAATCGTACGCGCTTTAGTAGTTGCTGATTGAGCGGTTGCCAGGAAGGGGATTAGCGCCAGAATAGCTACTGTTATGTATTGCCAAAAGTGGGTTAATCGCATCAACTTATTACGGTTTGTCACGCAATATAAGGGTTCTGACAGGATGAATAGGATTAATAATGCCGGTAACCAATCCTGTTCATCCTGTCAATCCTGTCAGAAAGCAATCTGCGTATCAGCAAAATAGATCATTGCCTTGTTCAGAAAAGCTGCGTATTTAGGGTTCGCCTGACCGTTCTGCATGGTAAATCGTGGGTCGTCAACATACAGCTTGGCCAGTCCTTTGTAAGCTTCGGCCATGTTTTTAGACTGGCAGACCGAGTCGCCCCAAAAACCCCGAATGTTCTGATAATGACGGGCAATCTGTTGCTGCACTGCCGGGCTGGTCGGGTCCTGATTGACCATGCTGGCCAGCGTTTTGGCGATTTCTTCCTGATCAGCTTTTAACTGCTCGAAACCTGCTTTGCCCAGTTGGCGTAGTTTGGCTTCACTATCCTCAACGGTTTTTGCGCCGTATTTCGCTACAGCTTCCTGCCGGTACTCCTGACCTTTCGGAAACCCTTCGTATAATTCGTCGTTGGTTAACATAACTCGTTCTCCTTTTAAAGTTGACATTGTTTTGTCAATCGTCGTCAACAACGTCGTGAGTCGCTTTTGTCGGGCCAGGAGCGCTTGTTTGTGACTTTCCAGTGCAGTCAGCGTATCGAACTCCGGATTGTTCAGCATACGCAGAATGTCGCTCAGCGGAAAGTCCAGCTCTTTATAGAAGAGAATCTGCTGCAGTCGGATTAACTCTTCATTACCATACAGCCGGTATTTGGCCTCTGTGCGGACCGATGGTTTCAACAGGCCTAGCTGGTCGTAATGGTGCAGTGTGCGCACACTGACCCCCGCCAGCTTAGCCAGTTGCTTGACCGAATACTGTCTCATTTGTGCTATTCGTTCGATTGACAAGCCAAATGTATACTATGACGTAAGGGGAGAGTCAAGCAAAAACTTCAGTTTTTTTACGCTTGCTTGTAGACCACAGGTTTAGGCAGTCGATTGACGAGCCAGAGTAGGAATAACGCGTTGAAAATTAGTGTGAAGGGGATAACTGATATGTTTTTGAAAAACAAAATAATTGCCCATTCGGACGCCTGTTCAGAAATAATCTCGCGGGCTTTTAGGGTAATGTAAAGGCATGTCTCGTAGGCAATGTGATTGATCAGGACGTTAAAGAGAAAAGCTATGGCTGAAAAGGCCACAAGATTCGTCAGAAGTGCAGGCCAGCGTGAACGTATTTTCTGAATCGCTAATCGCCAATTCTGCCCGCGTCCCTCTTTATTGGTCATAAACCGGACTAGACGAGCTGCGCCAGTACGGATATTTGTCAGTCCTAAAGCATAGAGGAAAATGAGAATTCGGGCTGTTTCAACAATAATTTCCAACAGCCCATTTGCAAACGGGCTGACTGGACCGAGCGCTTTAAGTTGAACCACTCTTCCAACAGCGGCTACCAGACCCAGACTAAAAATGATCAGAAAATGCTTTTTACAGAAGTGCACCGTCTGGGTTGTCCAGTCCAGATTGTTGAGGATTTTCAGCGAGATAGCCATAAGCTATTGAAAATTAACCGTTTGATCCTATAGTAAAGACCTACGTATTTTAAAAATACTGCTCAGCCAGTTGGAGTAACTGTATAAAAAAACAGCGAATGAGTAATGTTAACTCATTCGCTGCTCTGGAAAAATTAAACTATTGCTTAAGCTAACGTAGCATCAACACTGATGGTCGTGTTGAACAGCTTCGAAATAGGGCAGTTATGTTCGGCATGATCCACTAACTCATCAAATTTAGCTTTGTCCAGACCTGGTACACTGGCGTTGAGCGTCAGTTTTGAGCTGGTAATACCGCTATCTTCCAGCGTAACAGTACATTTTACATCTAGCGAATCGGCGGCAAAACCGGCCTGTTGAATGTTGAAAGCCAGTTGCATGGCGAAACAGCCTGCATGCGCAGCCGCTACCAGCTCTTCAGGGTTTGTTCCTACACCATCGGCAAAGCGAGTATTGTACGAATATTGCGTTTCGTTAAGCACCGTGCTGGCAGTTGTCAGGGTTCCTTTGCCGTCTTTGCCTGTTCCGGCCCAGTGTGCAGATGCGTTGCGTGAGATTTTCATGAGTCTATGATTTAGTTTTGTTAGCAATTTTGTTTTTGATGGGTCAAAGGTAGAAAGAGCCGAACCACCGATTTTTCACCTATGTTAAAAAGCGATGGAACGGCCTGAAAATTAGATACGACGAATGCTCTCCTCTCAACACGACGTTTTACATTTCCATTTACAACAGTTTGCCCAACTCTCTGAGGCAGATAGTCAACTGGCCGAAGAATTCTGGCACGTCCGAAAAATAGCCAAACATGACTTTTTTAACTTTCAGAATTCAGTATGCCGACAGGTGGGATTTATCCTGAAAGGCCTTTTTCGGGTCTATTATGTCGATCCCAAAACGGAGCAGGAGCACAACCTCTATTTTATTCCTGAACACGCCTTTCTGACTTCCCTGAAAAGTCTGTTAACCCAAACTTCCTGCCCATACTTAATCGAAGCGCTGGAAGACGCCGAACTCCTGGTGATCGACTATGACCGGTTACAACAACTTTACTCTCAATCCCACGGATGGGAACGGTTCGGAAGACTCCTGGCTGAACAGTATTTTATGTTTAACCAGAGCCGGTCAGAAAGCTTGCTGACGCAGTCGGCTGAGGAACGTTATATTGATCTAATCGAGAACCAGCCAAATATCCTGAACCGGGTATCGCTGGGTCATATTTCGTCATATTTGGGCATCAAAGGGCCATCGCTTAGCCGGATTCGGGCGCAGGTAGCTCGAAAATAACTGCGTCAATATCCTTCGTCCGTGACCAGGTAATAACTCCGGCGCTCGGTGGACTGATCGTCGTTCTGGACAGTAACCATAAGTCCCGAGACGTGAGTATAGGCATCGAAGGCAACAACACGGCTATCGGCAAGGCGTTGATGCTGATCGGCAAACTGGCTCTGAATAAAAGCCAGTGCTTCTTCCTGCGAATCGAAACTACCCAGCAGAGCCCCCAGATCGAGCGTAGGTTCCTGGTCGGGAAGTTCGCCTGTCGTATTCGAAATCGGGGAATTAATGGCTTCTGAGAAATCAGCAGTGGGGGCTGCATACAGCTCAATAGTCATAATGCACAAACGTTTGGTATACGGTAAGTAACTATCAATTATTCGTTTTGATTGACCTACTCCTCCAAAACTGACATTTTCGTCATTTGTGTAGTTAGTTTCAAGCGCTGTTTATTAGCCAATATGTTCTGTTTAAGTGCCTTTGTTGGCCAGCCTAGGATACAGCTGGACGAAGGCCACTTTACGGGTACGATCAACGACCGCAGCCAGATGCGATTTCTCCTATTAAGTATGGGCTATTGAACATTAGCCTAAATCCTTATCTTTGTCCAAGATGCTGACAAAAAATTTTTGGCAAAACTTTATTCCTCATTGGAAAGCGGGCAAACCTGAACAGAATGTTTGTTACTGGAAGGTTGACTTGCATTCTCACCTGTTACCAAGTATGGACGATGGCGTTCATAACCTGGATGAAACTCTGATCTGTCTCAAGCAATTAGTCGAGTGGGGTATTCAGAAAGTTATTACAACTCCTCATGTCAGCCGTGACTGGTATCCCAATGATCCAAGCGCTATCCTTCAGAATTTAACTGCTGTTCGAGATCTCATTGCCGAGCATCAACTGCCCCTGACCATTGATGTGGCAGCGGAATATTTGCTTGATGACTTTTTTCTGGATTTACTCAATAAAGGCGAACTGCTATCCTTTGGTGAAGCTCGTTACCTGCTTGTTGAAACCGGTTGGTCGGCGGCTCCCCTCCGATTGGCAGATATGCTATTTCGTATTCAGACGCGTGGCTACATTCCTATTCTTGCCCACCCGGAACGCTATACCTATTACCACGATGACAAACAGGCGCTGGCTTACTTACGAGAAACAGGTTGTCTATTTCAGCTCAACTGGATGTCGCTGTTAGGACGCTATGGCTCGCGGGTTGAAAAGCAGGCTCGCTATTTACTCCAACAGCGCTGGATCGACTTCATCGGTAGTGATCTCCATCGCCCGGGTGACCTAAAAACCATGGCTCGCCTTTTCAACGGTTCGGACATGAAACTACTCGAAGAACAACCGTTGCTAAATAGTACGCTACTGACTTGATTATCTGGCAGACTGAAACTTTAGAGGCAACTATTAAGGAGATAATCGTTCAATCAGCCAGTTACCACCAGCTTTTCGGTAACGAATCCGGTCGTGGAGCCGGCTAGGACGCCCCTGCCAGAACTCAAGCGCATCAGGTATAACCCGAAATCCCCCCCAATAAGCCGGGCGCGGAACGGGCTTATTAGCAAATTGTGATTCTAGTTCGCGTTGACGCTCCTCAAGTACCATGCGGTCAGCAATAGTTTCACTTTGCTGCGACACCCAGGCTCCTATCTGACTGCCACGCGGACGGCTACTGAAATAAGCATCCGATTCCTCCGGACTTACTTTTTCTACGCGTCCTTCAATACGCATTTGGCGCTCAAGCTCTGGGTAAAAAAAGGTAAGGCTGGCAAATGGATTTTCGGTAAGCTCGCGTCCTTTGCTGCTCTCATAATTGGTAAAGAAAGCAAAACCCGTCGCTGATACATCTTTCAACAGGACGATCCGCCCATCCGGCCGACCATCGGCTTTGACAGTACTTAGGTGCATGGCATTCGGTTCCGGAACGCCAGCCTGAAGAGCCGCATCGAACCATAGCCGGAATTGTGCAATCGGATCTGGCAATACATCTACTATATCCAATCCACTCTGGGTATATTCGTTGCGTAAACTGCTGATTACTGGCTGCATGCTGCGGATTGGTTTAATGGCTTTTCAGGAAGCGAACTACAATATAACGCGTATTTTATTGTACTTTTGCAAAAGTAATCGGTACGCTCCCAACATGGCAAACGCAGAACAGGAAATTAACCAGCAGCCGGAAGCTTCTTCAAAAGCTCCCGACGCGCTGGTAGTTGATACAGCTAAAGATACACTAAACCCCGTTGAGGAAACTCAACCCGAGAATATGCTTGAGGAAACGAACGCTACGCCACAATCGGCGGACGATTCGCCTGTTGCTACACCAGAAGAAACGACATCCTCTGTTGGAACAGCAGAAAATCAGAATTCAGCAAACGACAGTTCAGACGGCCCTGTTGCCGAAACTATACCGGACGAGTTAACAGGAGCAGAACAGCCTTCGTCTGTTGACACCACCGATAATACCACCGGAACACCCTCAGCATCCACGGCGGAGGCTCCAGCTTTAACAGACGACGCTCCAGTGGCCTCTGCCGAAGTAACAGTTACGCCTGAGCCAGCCCAACAAACCAGCGAAGCAGCTCCTGAATCGGCTAATAGCGCATCCACTGAGGATTCGACAGATACTCCTGATTCATCAGCAACCAGTCAGGAGGAACCAACAACTTCGGCACCGGCTGTTAGTGACGAAATTACGGCCCAGTATGCTGAAGTTCCTGAGTCAGAAGATACCGAAGAGGAAACTTCATCGCAGCCATCGATAGATTACAGCCAGTTCTCGAAACAGGATTTCGTGAATCTGCTGGAAACCCAGTTGGCAGCCATTAGTATGGCATCAGTAACGCCAGGTGATTTTAAGAAAGCTGATCAAACGCTGAAAGAAGTCAAGCCGCTATTTGATCAGATGAAACGGGCGGAGCGTGAGTCTGCTCTCCAGAGTTATATTGCTGATACAGGTTCTGAGGAAGGGTTCGCCTTTAAAAATGACGACTCTGTAGCCCGCTTTGACGATTTGTACAAACAGATCAAGAGCCGTAAGAACACTTACTTCCAGAATCTGGACAAAGCGAAAGACACTAATTTCGCGTCAAAAACCGAGTTACTCACGCGGTTACGTGAATTGGTTGAAAATGATGAAAACAACGCTGGCGACCCTAAAGTAAGCTGGAACGAATTCAAGAAGATTCAGGATGAGTGGAAAGCGGCTGGCAACATGAATTCGCCCCACAACGCGACACTCTGGGCCACTTACCACGCGTTGGTTGACCGGTATTACAGTAATCGTAATATTTATTTTGAGTTAAAAGAACTCGACCGTAAGCGCAACGCCACGCTTAAAGCAGAGGTTATTGAGAAAGTTGAAGCGATGGCAAAAGCTACGGAAGAGACACCCGTAACTCGCCAGACCATCGACGAAGCGAACGCCCTGTTTGAAGAGTACAAGCACATTGGCCCAGCCCCCAAGGCCGAACAGGAAGTACTTTGGGGCCGGATGAAAGCGGCTTTAGATGTTTTATATGATAAGCGTCGGGATCAAACCAACGAACAGCGGAGAGAATCGGCCCAATTGTATGAAGAAAAATCGGCTATTTATGAAGAATTAGTGCCGATGACTTCCTTTACGTCTAACAGTATTAATGACTGGAACGACAAAACAAAAGCCGTGATGGCCCTTCAGGATCGCTGGAATGCTATCAAAGGACCGCTGCCACGGGAAGAAGGTAAAGAGTTAAGCAAGAAATTCTGGGCGGCTCTGAAAACATTCTTCCACAACAAAGGCGAATTCTTCCGCCAGCTTGAAAGCAAACGGGAAGAGAATCTGCGGGCTAAAATCCAGCTTTGCGAACAAGTAGAAGCCATTTTGGCGTCGGGAGAAGAGTCGCCCGAAACCACGCAGACCGTCATAGAACTGCAACGTCAGTGGAAAAATATCGGTCAGGTACCAGAAAAACAGAAGAATACCATCTTCGATCGCTTCAAGGCGGCCTGTGATGCTTTCTTCAATAAAAAGCGCTCGAAAAATCAGGAGACTGAACGAGAATTTGAGGCTAACCTGGCGCAGAAGATTACCCTGATTGAGCGCATTGAAGCCGCAGCTACGGCTAATGCCGACCTCTCCCAGTTGAACGACTTCAAAAAGGAGTGGAACAGCATCGGTTTCGTGCCAAAGAAAGATATGCAGCCCACGCAGAAACGCTACATCAACGCAATCAATGCCCTGGTTGGCGCTACGGGCAAAATTCCCGCCAAAGATAAGGAACGGATTATGCTTCAGAGTGAAGCGGAGGTTATTCGTGGCGGCAGTCGGGACTCGGGTCGTGGTGACCGGGATGGCAATAAACGTGAAAACGACATTCGTCGTCGGATTACAGCTATTGAAAACGATATTGCTACCTATCGGAACAACATCGAGTTTTTCGCTCGCTCGAAGAATGCCGATAAATTACGAGCTGACATCGACAAGAAAATTGCCGAAGCCCAGAAACAACTGGAGGATTTACGTCACCAGTTAAAAGTAGCACAGGCTTAATACCTGATTTATAAATGGAGCAACCATAAAAAGTTGCTCCATTTATATTCTATTTTATGCTCAGTCTTGCATAGAACTCAGAAAAGCGCTACTTTTGCGCTACGAATCAGGAATTAGCCAGTGTCGGATAGCGGTCGATTCCGCCTGATTTGTAATCAGGATGCGCAAGCGCGTCGGGGGTTCGAATCCCTCCACTGGCTCACTGATAACCAAGCACTTACAAAATATTTGTAAGTGCTTTTTTTATGAGGTTGCAAAACATTTCTGCTGCTTGCTTCATCAACTTGTACACTGCGCCCTTGAAGCTGGACCACTTTATTGAATAACGAATTTGCTAGTTGATCTTACTTTGTACTGGTTTTTGACTGCTTTTTATTCCCTTCAACACCTGCTCAGGCGTTTGATAATTCAATGCTTGGTGAAAGCGCCGACAGTTATAAAACTCGAAATAGGCTTGCACACCTGCTTCTAACTGCCGGCCATCTTGATACGCTTTTAGATAAATATGCTCATATTTTACGCTCCGCCAAAGCCGCTCGACAAATATGTTGTCTAAAGCTCGGCTTTTGCCATCCATCGAGATGCGGATGTTCTGACCAAGCAACACACATGTAAAGTCATCCGAGGCAAATTGACTGCCTTGTTCCGTCGTGTTGGACACAGTCATACGGGACTAAATTTAGCCCGTTATCCAATTTAACTAGTCGTCCTAAAAAGGGGGTGCACTATACTTCGCTGTAAAATCTATGACCTAGCTTAAGAAAACTTAATAGTATCCTAAGCTCGTCTTTAGATTACCCAACTAGTTTGGCCTCATTGAAAATGGCTAACTGAATTGGGATGAAACGAACGATTTACCTGGCCTTTTATGTAATCTCCAATTCGTGCCCAGCAACTTGATTATACGAACATAAACTCTGAGCAGGGAACAACCGACGGCTGGATACTAACCTGCGTTCAACAAAATCGGACCACGCCCGGTGCTCGCGGGTGTGTATCCATACACGACACGATTCAGGCCGAACTGACCAACGGCGATTTGACCGACTACAAAGGGGCGGTCGTGCTCATCAGAGGAGCCTGATTTTGACTGATAATCAGTCATTAATCAGCTATCCCGAAATCGCTGACTGAAACATATTCTACAGAAAAAGGTACTCTTATTCAATGTTTATCTACCTGCGCCCACCTGTTATTGCTTATGAAAAAACTATTACCTTCTTTTTTAACCTGCTTTCTCTTGCTGCTAAGCCTGGCGCAAGCGGAAGCCCAGCCAACTACGTCCATTTCGGGGCGCGTACTTGACTACCTCTATAATAGAATTGGCGATTATGATGGGCTTCGGCTAAAGACAGCAACAGGGGAAGTTCACCTGCTTTTTCCTCCGCACACAGCGGCTCGAATTCGACGGGTGGCGGCAGTTGGGCAGTCGATAACAGCCGAAGTTGAACTGGAACACGGTGGGCCAGGGTATCCCAGACCTGGGGTGCGACCATCCGAAACGGATGCGGTAGACACACCAACTTACCGCTTAATCCGATTGCAAAACGGGAGATTGAAAAGTGGAATCCAATTAGCCGATATACCGCCCCCATTGCCCCGGTCAGGACCGCTGGTTCAGGCGGAGGGTCCATTGATTGAGGAGATGCGTGATGAGCATGGGCGATTAAATGCCTTACTGACTGACAAGTACTTAATTGAATTAAAACCCCATCAGTCTGAGCAGATTAGCTCGCTGCTCGTGGGGGTTCAACGATTGGGTGTTGCCGGGTTTGAACGAATCGCCGAGGGTTTTGTCAATCGAACCGGTCGCCCTTTGTTACACCCGACGTCTTTAACGATTCGAGGCCAAACGTTTGCACTTTAATGAAAATACTATTGATCGACGACGAAGAAAAGCTGGTTCTTCACCTGCAAAAAGGCCTTCGACAGGCCGGTTATACGGTCGATACGGCCTTATCGGCGGCTGCGGGCCTGGAACAGGCAGCGGTGGGCTGTTACGAGCTGATTCTGCTGGATCTGATGCTGCCGGGCACGACGGGCTTCGACGTGCTACGTACGTTGCGGGCGTTTGGCATTGACGTACCCGTCATGATTCTAAGCGCCCTCAATCAGTCTAAACACGTAGTGGAGGGGTTGGATCTAGGGGCCGTCGATTACCTGCGTAAACCTTTCGAACTAGACGAACTACTGGCTCGAATTCGTACGGTGCAACGGAGCCATGCCGGGAGCCGACTAGCCGTCTGGCGAGTCGATGATCTGACGATGGATCTGGCCAGTCGCCAGGTAAGTCGGGCGGGCCAATCGATTGCTTTGACACCCCGTGAATATCAATTGCTGGAGCAGTTAATGCGCCAGGCGGGGCGGGTCATCACCAAAGCACAGTTGACCGAAAAAGTGTGGGAGTCGGATTTCGACCGGGGTAGCAACGTAGTGGAAGTACACGTGCACCAGCTCCGCAAAAAGATTGATCGGGGGTTCACGGCCCCTTTGCTCGAAACGGTCGTTGGGGTTGGCTATCGACTTAAGGGAAAGCTTGAGATCAACTAAACCGCCTTTCCTCCGTCGTTCGTCTATGGTGTTATTACGTCCGATTCGCAGTATTCGCTTAAAAATCGGTTTGGTATTCGGGATCACATTCTTCCTGGGGTTTGCTGGTGCGGCTACCTACGTATTTCACGAGGTAAAAAAGGTACTGATTCAACAGGAAAACCGGGCGTTAACTGATCGGGCTACCCGATTATCCGAACGAACATCCCTCTATCCGCTGGTGATTCCCTTGCCGGAGCGGGGCGAAGTGCTGGGACTCTGGTACACAACCGGGCGCTTTACCAAACGACTATATCAATCTCCGCGATTTCCGGCGTACTCAAATAAGATAGGCGGCAATGCAATCTCCGAATTGGATACGTTTCAACTGGCTCGTTACGTCCGAAATGCTGAGGGCGGCTATGGGAAACTAACGACTGTAATTGGACGTAGTAACCGACCGCTGGCCCATCAGCTACAGGCGATTGGCTGGCTATTGACAAGCACTTTGCTCTTGAGTATGATACTGTCTGGGATGGGTGCCTGGTGGTTAAGTGGCTGGCTACTACGTCCGCTGAAGACCATTATTACCTCGGCCCGTTCCGTCAATCTAGCGGCAGACGTAACGCCGATTCCGACACCCAATTCGGACGATGAATTGCAGGAGTTAGCCGATACGATCAACGACATGCTGGCCCGTATTCGGCAGGCGGTCGATACGCAGCACAACTTTTTTGCGGCTGCTTCGCACGAATTACGTACCCCGCTCAGTATTCTACGTACCGAAATCGAAGTGGCCCAGCGGGAAGCCATCAACGACCGGGAACGTCGTTTTTTAGCCAGTCAACTAGCGGAATTGCGTCGATTGAGTCGGCTAGTAGATGATTTGCTGGCAATGAGTCAACTGCGGGCGGGTACCCTGCAACTACGTCCTGAAGCCATCGAGCTCGACGATCTGACGCTACAGTTGACGGAACGGTATCATACATCCATCAATCAGCGCCAGCTTTACTTAACGGTTCATTTAGATGATACCGCTCCTTCGCTCACGATTCAGGCCGATCAGGATAAGCTGACGAATGTGCTCTTAAATCTACTCGATAATGCCGTTAAATACGCCCGGCCAAACACACAGCTCGACCTAAGCATTACGTCCCAGAATGAACAGATCGTTTGGTCACTAACCAATCTGACAAGCGTTCCGATACCCGACCCGGACCGATTGACTCGCGAATTTTATCAGGCTGACAGTCGTCACGATGGTTACGGATTAGGGCTCTGGATCAGCCACCAGATTGTTCGGTTGATGGGCGGTTCCCTTACCGTATCTGCAACAAACGATACGTTCCGGGCGGATATTCGCTTCAAAATTGGCTGAAGCTAGTCCCAGTCAGGAACTAGCTTCAGCCTCATCATTCGTTTCTTATTAGCAATTATCCTCTTGCCTCTGCCATTAACAACTCGCCAGAGGCCGAGAATCGAAGTTTATACAATTGCTGCCCAACGACCAGATCGACGTTGTATTCGCCCGTGGTTCCTGTTGGGGGCGTATGAACGTCTGCCGCCAGAAATGTATAGCCATTGAAGTTAGCCTGCAAATAGGACGTAATGGCCGATGGTAACTTAGACCCATCCAGAATAATCTGGTGGTTAGCCGCAGCGGGTGGGGTAGCCGTGCCCGTTACTGGTGGCGTGGCTGTACCTGATGCCGGTGGAGTAGCCGTACCAGTTGCTGGCGGAGTTGCTGTACCTGATGCCGGTGGGGTCGGGCCACCCGGTTTAGGACCTGTACCCGCTACTACCGTTGTTGAGCCAGGAGCGGCTGGACCGCCCGGCCCTGCTGGAGCTACCTGGGCACCTGTCGTGTCGAAATGCAGCACGACAGGTTGACCATTGTTGAACAGCTTAATGTCATACGTGGTCGTTCCGTCATGTTCGTGTTGCTCGGCCCATCCATAGGTATAGCTCGAATAGGTGCTGCTGCTCAACGCGGTTTTGATCGCGCTTGGCAGGTTATCCCGCGTAACGTAGCTGACCGAGTGCGTAGTAGCTAAATTGCTCGGGACCGTGTGTGCATCCCGGAAGGCCCCTGCTCCGTCGAAATGCACATCAACCCGCTGGTTGTTTGTCAGAATTTGCACCCGGTACTCCTGCGCCGTTCCGTTGATTTGCATAGATTCCGCGATAACAAGCTGGTAACCAGCGTATGTCTGATTGAGGTAACTGCTTATCGAAGCGGGCAATTGCGATGCTGTCAGCTGTGTAACAACTTCGCCACGTGGACCGGCGGGCCGGGTAGTTGGTTTCCCGCTCGTATCAAAGAAATAATCGACGGGGGCACTGTTTTGCAGCACCGTCACTTTGGTGCCTAAGGACGTAGTGGTGCCAGGCTGGACCATCTTTTCCACTCGAATCAGCGTGTACCCGGCTGCATTCTGATCCAGATAGGTTTTCACCGCCGACGGTAATGTGGAAGTGGGTAAGGCAACTAAACCGGCTGACACACGAGCACCAAAAAGCACACTGGTTTCAATCGCCTGAGTTTGATCGGGAACCATTGCCGTTTTGCTACAACTCGAAGTCAGTAACGCCACTAGTACGGCAACAGATAAAAGGGTTCGTTTCATTGGCTTTGTTTAAGTTAATCAACCAAAGTTGTCCCCGTTAGATGAAGATTCCCTTAAGATAAAATTAATTCCAAGTCGGGTTAGACCCACGTGAAATCGTTAGATTCAATGGATATTTGAAACTATGCAGGACTTCTCGTCGATATTCAACCATATAGCTCTTCACGTTAGCCTTACTGACCAGGATAAGGAGTTGTTTATGTCGATGCTTCGGGTGAAAAAAGTGAAACGCAAACAACTTATCGAACAACCCGGATTTGTTTCCACCCACCGCACTTATGTCGTCACAGGCGCTTTTAGAGCTTTTTTTGTTGACACGAACGGACAGGAGCATACGCTTTCACTGGCTGTAGATGACTGGATGATCGGCGATCCGGGCAGCTTCCTGTTACAGAAGCCAGCAACGCTGTTTGTGGAAGCCATTGAAGATAGTACGATTATTCAATGGAGTTATGACAGTGAACAAGTGCTGGTGGAGAAAATACCTCAATTTTCGGTGGCTATGATGAGAAGGGCGCAACAAATCGCGGTTATGATCCAACGAAGAGTGGTTTCCCTATTGAGTCTGACCGCCGAAGAACGATATGACGAATTCGCCCACAATTATCCTGTATTCGTGCAGCGCATTCCCCTGTATATCATTGCCTCCTATCTAGGAATGACTCGGGAATTTCTCTCCAAAATCCGCAATCAGAAAGTTAGTCCAAAGAACTGATCCAACGTCTGTGAACTAGTTCACGGTTATTTGGTAATCTACCTCACGTTTTCTTTCAGCTCCTTATCTGAATTTTGCTTTGTCAATTAGACAAGCTTATTGAGATAACCATGAACGAATACGCAACTGAATTCAACAGAAAAAAAGCCCTGATAACTGGTGGTTCAAAGGGCATTGGGGCTGCAACTGCCCAGCGCCTGCTTGACGGCGGAGCCACAGTGGTCGTTTCGGCACGCTCGCGTCATGAGCAAACTCCAGCCGGGGCAATCTTTATTCAAGGTGATGTAAGTACACTAGCTGGCGCAACGGCTGTTGCCGAAGAAGCCTTAAAAATTCTGGGTGGTCTGGATATTTTGGTAAATAATGTCGGGGCGACTACACCAATCCTTCCTGGCATTGAGGCCATAGCCGATCAGGACTGGATTGAATCGCTGATAATCAATTTTATGAGCGCAGTACGGGTAACCAAACCCTTATTAGCTGCCCTTCGACAGAGCGGTTCGGGGGCAATTGTGAATATATCGGCAGGCGGCCTGCTTCCCTTTCATGGTTTTCTGGCCCATTACGGAGCCGCTAAAGCCGCGTTGGATAGCTATACCGGGTCTTTAGCGAGGGAACTTGCTCCTGCTGGTGTACGGGTCAACCTGGTGACGCCTGGTGCGATCAAAACGGAAGGAGGAGACGAAGGACGTAAGCTATTGGCAACTGGAATGGGCATTACGGTGGACCAGTTATTTGGCGCGATTCCCTTGCGCAGAGTCGGTACGGCCGAAGAAATGGCAGAAACGATTGCCTTTCTGGTTTCTGACCGGGCTTCCTATATTACTGGACATGACCATTACGTCACGGGTGGTTTTGGGGATCTTGTTTAATTCTGAACTGGCTTTCTCAAGAGCAATCATTAACTCATAACTAGTAAATCACTATGTCTGGCCCACTATATATTATTGTTCGGTTTGACCTAAAAGAGGGTGAAATTGATACGTTGGTTTCCTTAATTGGTGAGTTTTTCGCTAAGGAAGTAAGCCATTTTCCCGGTTTTATATCGGCGAAACTTCATCGGAATGAAGAAGGAACCGTTTTGATCAATTACGCTACCTGGGAATCCCCCGAGAAATTTCTAAAATTTATAGAATTCGCTCGTAATTCGGAGATGTCCAAAAAGATTCAAGCGTTTAACCCAACCCAAGATCGGGTGTTCGAAGTCTCTTTGTAGGATTGCTTACCGCTTTTGGGTAAATCGGACAATTTCGTTGAGTAAGATAGTTAAATCGTTGTTCATCAGCTGAAGTTCGGTAGCCAGTTGCCCTAACATTGTCGAACGGACGGTTAATTCTTCGGCTGTATAATAGTCCCCGTCGCCAAAGTAATTCACCTCATGATACCTGCGATTACGCGCCTTCTTCGCTTCCGCATTCAACGAGACCAGAAGATCCCATCGGCTACGTAGCCCATCGATAAGCGAAGGATTACCTCCCGATTTGGGTTTGTTGAGGTAGTACCAGACCAATGGCGGAAAAACGGTTGATGTGGCCGGGTGCGTCCATATTTCACGGAGCGGATTACGTTGGTGCCGATAGTCGGTCTTAGGAGGCTTTTGCAACAAAGAAGTTATCCCTAGACCCGCTTCGGCTAAGCCGCCCCCAATACCGACCCACTCGCCCGCATCTTCATGGTCGCCTAATTTGAGCAAACCAACCGTTAAGGCTGTCAGCGCACCGGTCGTAATGGCGCCGATGGTCATGCGCTTTTCCCGACTATTTTCCTGCCGGGTCAGCAACGTAGCAGTTAAGGCCGCTCGTTTGCTGTCACAATCAACTACCGCAACCGCCGTAGCAATATCGAAGCTGGCCAGTTGAAGCTGATCGGTCATTTTTTGCCGGATAGTCAGGTACTCGTTCGACGCTGGCTGATCGGGTTTTTGTTGCTGTTCCAACTGCGTCGCCTGTGCCAGCAACGTAGTGAGTCCAATGGCCTGCGCCATCCGTAGGCCACGCTCACCATATCGACGCCGAAGTAACGTATCGTCGGTTGAGCCGGGCACTAAATCAACGGGGTGAAAAACATATCCCGACGTACCGCTGGAGTCTATCGCGCAATTATCACTGGCAACCTTTGTTAAGGTATAGGCCGTCTGTCGAGAAGTCAGACAACTGGTCAACGTAACGGCAAAAAGTAAGCATATCAGGAGATTCGGTAAATGATGGATTCTATAGTTGGTCATGTAGTTAATTCAATTGTGGAAGATGATTACAGCTCACTCCTTGCCAGTAATGTTTTGGAGTAGTCAGTTTGCCTGAGGGCCTGTCTCTGGTACGAAAAACCATAGTACGACCAGGGCAACGATAGCCAGCGCAGCCAGAGTTAAGAAAGAGACGTTGTAATTGGTATGTTGCAATAGCATACCGGCAAATGCATTACTAAGCGAAGCTCCCAGTCCAACGGCGGTAGCAATGGCACCCTGCGTCGTATTAAACAGCCCCGATCCACGCGTTAGGTCCGAGACAATCAGGATGGATAGTACCCCAAAAATTCCCGCCCCAACACCGTCCAGGATCTGAATCGCTACCAGTAAAATCGGATCGCCCGTTAATGTGTAGAGCAGGCCACGGATGGGCAGTACGGCAAATGCAAAGAGTAACAGTCGTTTGCGGCCTTTAGGGGCCAGTTTCCCAGTTAGATAACTCACCGGAATCATAACGAGCTGAGCGACAATAATACAGGCCGACATATAGGCCGAAGACGCTCCCGCGTTGATGCCCTGCGCCAGACGTTGGCCAAGCAGGGGCAACATCGCGGCATTGGCAAAATGGAAAAGCACACAGGCCAATGCAAAAAAGAGTATCGACCGATTACCAAGCAGAGCCTGCCAGCCTGAAGGCTTATCGTCGTTGGCTTTTTCTTCTTCCTCCGTACAACCTCGGGCCAGTTGATGGTCGATGTCTTCCTCCCGAATGCGCCAGACCGACAGGCTACTCAGAACCGACATCGCAGCTAGTAGCAGAAAGATGCCTTTTGTACTTACGTAATAACCCAACAAGCCAGCCAGCAGAGCAGCAAATACGTTCCCCGCGTGGTTGAACGTTTCGTTGCGACCAACCCGTCTGTCCAATGCTTTTGGCCCAACCAGTCCCAATGTAATCGCGGCAACAGCCGGAGTAAACCAGGCGGCTGCCACGCCCATAATGGCCTGCCCACCCAGGATTACTGAGTACGTCGGTACCGTAATCGTAATGATGGCGGCAAAGGCAATCAGGAGTGAGGCAACAATCGAATAAGCCCGTTTCCGGCGAGTCCGGTCGACCAGGGCACCCGCCGGTGTCTGCGCGACCACGGTGGCAATACCCATCACTGACATAGCGATACCGATATTTTGAGCATCCCAATGCAGAGTTGTCAGTAAGTAAATTGCCAGATAAGGGCCTAGTCCATCCCGAACATCGGCTAGAAAGAAATTGGCAGCATCCAGCGCACGCAGGCTGGCTAAACTAGGTTGTCTGGTAGTTATTTTGGGCGATAATTCAACCATCTTTTAATAATGAGCTAGCGTTGAGTAAATTGAATGGAGAGATCATAGTATGTAGACCTCATAAATATTGTACCAGATATGAAGGATGGATAAAGCAAGATTTTAAGCTTTGATTGTCAGAAGATTAACTTGAGATTATTACTGAGCTACTACTCAACTGACTGTAGAGAAAAATACCTAGTACTGATACTAGATATACGCACCGTTCACCGGATTCAGTTGTAGTGCCAACATGAACCCGATGAACTGTGCCGATAAATGAGAAGTCATCCAGATACTCATGGCTAACGGACCAGGAACGATTGCCCGTTGGCCGTGATCGTAGAAGCCTCGACAATGGTTTGTTTAGTCAATCTGACCTGTCCTTCTCCGATCGGGTGTAGGTAACCATCTACGGAAATCGTACTTTCCTTTGGCGCTATAGTCACGAGTTGAGCCGCTACATGAGGAGGCACCCGAACCAGCGTCTGATCGCTTAGTCGTAATCCATTTACCTGCCCTTGCCGATCTAGTTGATAGTCAACCACTTTCCCTTTCACGGTAATGGGCGTTGGATTGGGTAATACGGCCGGAGCAGTCGGTGGCGTGTCTGTCACGACGGTTTGGCCGTTGGTTAGGCTGACCAGACGGAAAATAGCCGCTCCTTCGGGCGTAACGTCGGATAGTCCAGTTATTGTCACTTTATTACCTGCTTTACCAGCGGCCTGGATCGCTTGGCCCAGGTGAGCCGGAAACTGAACGGCGACTGTTTTCGAACCGGTATTGAGCGTAAATCCATCCAGAACGGATTCGTCATTGGCGGTGAACTGTTGAACCGTACCGGATAGGCTTGTCAGGGCAACCATGCCCGTCGTTTGTGGAGGGCGGGGACCGGCCAAGGCAACTGGGCTGGGGCCACCAGATCCACCAGGGCCTATTGGAGGTTGTGCTTGTGTTGTAACTATAGCGGCCAGACCGACCAGTAAAAGCAGAAATGAAATTTGGTGGTTGCGTTTCATAACAGTAATTGATTGATTACGAAGGCAAACCTACCGCGCCCATCTAAGGACGGTCTGAGAAAAGTATTAATTTATCTTAAGTTTCAGCTTAAGGAATGATTGTCAAAAATAGTGGTAGAATAGCCATATCGTACCCAGTGTACATAGCAGCGGAATGGTCATGACCAGAGCGCCTAATTTGAGAAACGCCCACGCACTGACCGACTGCCCCTCCCGACGCAGCGCCACCAGCCAGAGAATCGTAGCCAGCGAACCTGTTACCGATAAATTCGGGCCTAAATCAATGCCGATCAGGATCGCACTTTTAATGGCTTCAGGCACCTGTCCGGCCTGAACGACTGTACCCGCAATCAACCCGGCAGGCAGATTATTGACCAGGTTGCAGGCAATCGCTACGCCAATACCGCTCAGCCAGGTCGTTTCTGATACGGAATTAGCAGTATTAGCATGTAGTAGTGAGGTTAGTTCCTGAATAACGCCCGTCTTGGCCAGGGCTTCTACCAGCACAAACAGCCCGGCTACCAGCGGTAACACCGCCCAGGAAACATCTTTAATGACCACCCAGGGATTTTTTCTGGCCCGGATTAGTACGAGCGCCGAGGTGAGAATACCAGTGATGGCCGTTGGCAGACCCAGGGATTTATCGAGTGCCGAAGCCCCCAACAAAATGAGCGCAGTAGCGGAAATACCGATAATGGCCAGCCGCCCACCCGGCGATAAGGTCGGAATCGAAATATCCTGGGCCACGGACTCGCGTAATTCGTTCTGTTGCGTAAAGCGAAGGATTACGTAGGTAGCAACAATTGAGACAACGGAGGGTAATGCGTAATGCGTTAACCAGACCAGTAAAGGAGGCATGTGCGTACCGTAAATAACCAGATTAGCCGGGTTAGAAATGGGCAACACGAACGAAGCGGCATTGGCAATAAATGCACAGATAAACAGATAAGGCAACGGATTTTTAACCTTTGCCGTTTTCACCGCGGCCGCTACGGCTGGGGTAAGCACAACGGCCGTAGCGTCATTCGATAAAAAGGTGGTGACCACTACGCCCACCAGATAAATTAGCCCGAAAAGTCGGCTGGCTGATCCGTTGGCCCGTTGGGTTGCGTGGGCGGCCAGCCAGTCGAAAAGGCCCTCTTCGCGGGCGGTTTCGGCCAGTAGCATCATGCCAGTCAGAAACAGATATACGTCCATTCCTTTAGCAATTCCCGATAGGCTTTCGGCAGGGGTAATGAATCCGAGGACAAGTAACAGCACGGCTCCCCCAACCGCCCAAATGAATTCAGGTGTTTTAAAGGGGCGAAAAATGACCCCAGCAATCGACAGAATGGTGATAATCCAGATAGGAAACGTAGTCATGTTTACTAATTAAAGCGTACTCAGGAAGTTGGTTTACCATTTCGATTAGGGCCTAGTTGAGTCCCGAAAATTCCATTTTCAGGCCAGGCCCCGATCGAATCGGCGTCACTTCCATTTTTTACTCGTTCAATTTTTCGTTGATGGGGTGGAGTTAGTTGTATGATGTGCCGTCCCGGTCGGCCGCTACTATCGATCGCTTCGACGGTCAGTTCCAATGGTTCGGCGGATGGTAGGCTAATCGTGGCTAACCAACTGCGCTGATCGCTTGATAAGGTCATTGGAGTCCAGTCATTATCATTAAGTCGGCAGGTCACGGTTTGCAGGGTATTGGCTCCTACAATACTAGCTCGTACCTCTATCGTATCCAACAGTGCAGGGGTTTCGTCCCGGCGAAGCCGATAATCAGCGGGACTGGTAATCATGACAAACGGAAAGGCATCATGAAGCGATTTAAATCGCCAGCTAACGCATCCGTTGTCAACTGAAATTAGCGAATAGCCAACCGGACCTTCCTCAATCTGACCCGTAGACCGGGTGGCTGAGTAAATCACATGACCGTCGTTGGCCAATTCGTTGTAATGCGTATGCCCCATATCGACCAGCACCACATCGTGCTCGGCAATAAGGTTATTCAAAAAATGGGTTTCCTGCGAATCAGTTAAATCATCCGGATAGGTGTGCATGAAGGTAACGATTCGTTCGCCATTGGCTTGGGCATTTGCCATCTCCTGACTCAACCGTTGACCTTGCGAACTGCCCAATCTAAAATCCGGCCCACCGCTTCCAGTACCGCACATATCTAAAAACAGGCAGCGAACGCCCCGTATAACCTTCGATATTGGCAGGGATTCGTCCTGTAATTGTCCGTAAAATGCCGCCAGACTTTTCTGTTCCATATCATGATCGCCGGGAATACAATAGACCGGAACACTCAGCATTTTCAGTGCCGTCGCCACCCATTTATACTGGATCGGTAGCCCGTTATCGGCGTTGTCACCTGGCAAAACGACAAAATCAAGCGCGGAACCACATTCGGTTTCGAGCTGAGCTACGATACATAAAAAATCTACGTAGTTCTGCTGTTTGGGCTGGGTAATGTGCAGATCGCCGATGTGGGCAATGAGTAGAGGGCCGCTTATATCCATGGACGCTGGCATTCGCATTTTTTACTAAAAAATGGGCAGGAACTTTAATACTTGGAAACCAGGTAAATACCAACCACCAGCAACGCGGCACCGGCAATCCGACCCAGGCTAAGCGGGTGCTGCTCCATGCCAAACCAGCCATATTTATCGATCAACAGCGACATCAGTATGTTGGCAGTAATGGTTAACCCCGCTAAGGTGCCAGCCCCAACTTTGTTGACGAACATCAGCCCAACCACAACGGCGCCGGCTCCAATCAATCCCCCTAATGGTGCCCACCAAGGCATTGAGGAAATACCTTCTCCGGTTGGCATGGGTTTGGGCAGGCACAAAAATACGCAGCTCAACAGGGCCACAACGGGCAGAAACGAAATAACGCTGGATAGCCAGGGATTGCCAATCGATTTTAGTAGAGCCCCGTTCATCGGAGGTCCCCAGGCTTGCAGCGCACCAGCCACAATAATGAGTGGATAAAGCCAGGCTTGGTTCATAGCTAGTAAGGTTGAAGTTTGCTTGTTGGATTGATACAAATGGATTGTCACTAATTTTTGGCAATGGTTCAACAGGCGGCAGCTACAGGCGCGGTGGTGTTACAGGCAGATTTAAGCGTAGCCGCAAATAGCATCCACAAACCAATGGAGACAAAAGCAAAACTGCCCAAAATCAAGAATGTGGACGAATACCCAATCTGCTGTGCCATCCATCCGCCGATTGCCGGACTTAAGGAGGCTTCTGATTCTGATCTCCTTTTTTGGCCATCCCCCGAGCGGCATTATCATCGATTTCTTTTGCTGGAATTAGCAGAACGGAGATGATAGCCAGTACCCCAAATAAGGCTGCGAGTACGAAAACGGCTGGCATACCATACTTCATGCCAAGGTAACCCGATAGGGCAGCGCCAACCACATTACCCGCGTGGTTATAAGCCTGATTATAGCCATTTTGACGATTAAATCCAGCCTGACGCACGATGCCCAGCGTAATGCCAACAACGGCGGGGCCAATGGCGGAACCAGCTATGGCCGTGGCAACCTGAGATATACTAACTAACCAGAAATTTTGCGAGAGAAGTATGATGCCAGAGGCCAGTGTGGTGAATAAGGCGGCAATAACCACATACATCCGTTTCCGTTTGGTAGCGTCAATCAGCGCTCCGGCGGGTGCGGTCATCAGCATATCAGCTACCCCACCAATGGTCATGACTGAGCCGATTAGGCCGCTTTGCCAGCCATGAGCCAATAAAAACACACCCAGAAAAGGACCGATCCCTGCCTGCATGTCGGCCATGAAGAAATTGAGCGCCTGAAGCGGCCAGACAACGCGGTGTTTATCTAAGTTTTGCGATATAGATTGACGCATACGTTTAAATACGTTGAGTAATAGCTGGCTACTAGACAATTGTCTAACTCCATGAAAAGGGCAAAATAATTGCTTACTGTAGAGCGCGGTAAAGCAATCTCAGCTCGATGAAGCTTCTATTAGATTAGTATTAATTTTTCTTAAGCTATGCAGAGCTTGACTCTTTTCTGCAACAAAAACCACAGGCCTGATGCCTCCCCAATCAGAAAAATTATGCCATAACTACACAACGGCCGTTAAGTACTTGTCTACTAGTACTTAACGGCCATAATCCCAAATAATCACGTGAGTTATCTGCGGTATTTTTACTCAATATTGTAGAAAATACAAGTAATTAATCGTCTGTTATATAGGAGCATATATTAAAAATGCATTAAATAAACAAAGTAATATTACTTATCTCCAGGAATGGTATATCATTAATTGCAATCAAATATAGTGACTGCTCGCAATTTTACTCATCGACAATCTATAGTTAAATCACTGTATTGTCTGGTACAAATGAGTTACTTAAATAGCAATTGGCTATACTTAAACAGATCGTGCCGCCAGACGGGCCAGGTGTGCCCACCGGCGTATTCGCTGTACTGGTATTTGACGCCCATCTCATCAAACTTTTTCATCATTACCTGACAGTTTTGATAAGCGATATCTTCTTTACCACCCATCGAAATCCAGAACTGTTTCAGGTTGTTGTTGATGGTGCTGGCGTTGTCTTTCATGAATGCATATTGCGGGTCCGTCAGCTTGGGGTTGTTGGCAAACCAGCCCGAGCTGAACACACCGAGCGACGAGAACATGTTGGTGTTTTTGATGCCCGCATAAAGCGTCTGCAAACCACCCAGCGATAGGCCCGCCAACGCCCGATTTTTGGCATCGGTTTCTACCCGAAAATTGCTTTCGACAAAGGGAATCGCGCCCTGTTTCAACTCATTTTCAAACGCCCGAAGCACGTTTTCGTTAAAGCCAGCCATTCCGCCCTGCATATTCATGTTGCCATCGAGCATCACGATTAGCATAGGTTTGGCCTTGTTTTCAGCGATCAAGTTATCCAAAATTAGGTTGGTGCGTCCTTGAGTAGCCCAGCCGCGCTGATCTTCGCCACCACCGTGCAACAAGTACAGCACAGGATATTTCTCGGTTGATTTGTCGTAACCAGGTGGCGTATAGGCGTACATTTCGCGCCAGGTATTCGAGGCTTTTGACAGGTAGCGTTTGATACGAATATCGCCGTGCGGTACGTCTTTTAGAGAATAATAGCCCTCGTCTTTGTCTGGTATTTCAATACCGCTGGCCATGCGGCCCATGCCGTAAAACGTTTCACTGGCCGGGTCGTCTACGGGCAGGCCATCAATGAGCAACGAGTAATAATGAAAGCCCCGGCTGATAGAATCGGTCGTTACGGTCCAGAATCCGGCGGTATCTTTCACCATGTCATATTTCTTGCCCAAATCGATCTGGACCTTCTGCGCATCCGGCGCTTTCACCCGAAATACAACCCGGTTATCAGGCAGAATTTGCGGGTATTTGGCATTGCGTATGTTGGTAGACGCCGGTGAACCCAGAATCGTGTATTTGGTCAGTGAGGCATTATCAACCGGCTTGAACAGAAACTGCGAGAACATGTACAAACCGTTTTTCCAGACTTTGAAATCGTGCACGCCCGGTTCGATGTAGTAGATATGCGGTACATCGTTCTGGTACAAATAGTCGTGCATACGTTTGCTGAACGTAATCAATCCATCGGCATCACCGCATGAAATCCAGAGTAGTTTCAGCTTCTTTTTAGCCTCTGCCGGATTGGGCATCAGTTCCTGCGGGGGCTTCGTGTTGGGGGCCGATGAGAAACCACCTACCCAGGCAAACTTATCCAGATTACCCAGACCAAAATTCAGTGACTGACCGCCCCCCATCGACAGCCCGGCAATGGCACGGTGTTCGCGGTCGGTAAGCGTCGGGTATTTTTTTTCGATGAACGGAATCAGGTCGTTGAGTAGGTCTTTCTCAAACGTAGCAAAGGCTTCCACTTTGTCTTTGTCAAAGATATTACCAACGGCACGGTCGTCTTTCATCGCCCGACCGTTGGGCATAACCAGGATCATCGGCTGGATTTTCTTCTGAGCATACAGGTTATCCAGAATGACTTGCGGCTTCCCACCGTTCAGCCATTCTTTTTCGTCGCCCCCAATGCCGTGCAGCAAATACAACACCGGGTATTTCACTTTCTTATTAAAGCCAGGCGGGGTATATACCAACGCTTTGCGAGTAGTGCCCACCGTTTTCGACTCGTACCGGATGGTATCGAGTTTGCCGGTAGCTATGCCTGATTGGACCTGGTCGAAGCCTTTGGGGGCTTCTTTCTCAATGGTTTGCGCATAGGCCGTTGAAACAATCAGCAGGGCTATGGCTAGATGCGGTCCTCTTGTGAATAAACTTTTCATCATGTTTTAAGGGAAGGTTTTGACAAGATTAACAGGATGGACAGGGTTTTATAATCCGATACACCATGTCAATCCTGTCAAAAAAAGTCTTTTAGTTAAACAGCAGCGGGGCCAGTTCATGCAGACTTCGACGCCAGGTCAGGAATTCGTGGGCCGTTTTGTCGGAAACGTACGAAACCGCGTTATAACCTGCCCCTTTCAGGTCAGTTACTGATTTAGTCACTCCATCAGGCCGTTCTTTACTGCCGCAGCTAATAAAGACCAACTTCGGTTTCGGCTTGCCGTTTAGATCATCCGGCGCGTAAACACCGCCACTAAGCAGACCGTAATAGCCAAAGACGTCCGGCTTATTGAGGGTAATCATCTTGGTTTCCATGCCACCCATCGACAGTCCCGCCATCGCCCGGTTGTCCCGGTTAGCCATTGTGCGGAAATTGGCATCTACGTACGGAATCAATTCATCAACCAGTACCGTCTGAAACGGATCAATTTTAAACTCTCGTATCTTACCAAATTTCACTTCGTTGGTCATGCCGTAGGTCATCACGATGATAAACGGCTTGATTTTACCACCAGCAATTAGGTTATCCATGATCAGGTTTGCGTGTCCCTGATTACTCCAGGCCGTCTCGTCCTCGCCCCAGCCATGTTGCAGGTAGAGCACCGGATACTTTTTCGATTTATCTTTCTCGTATCCCGGTGGGGTATATACAAAAGCCCGACGTGATGTATTGGTGCTTTTAGACGGGAAAAGTATCTGCTGTACGTTTCCATGAGGAACCTCCTTTAAGGCATAAAAATCCTGATCGTGAGCAGGAATCTCAATGCCGCTCTCCCATCGAATTGACCCGTAATAATTCAGGGCTCCGGGGTCGTTGAATTTTCCGCCGTCAATTGTTACGTTGTAATAGTGGAAACCTTCGTCCATCGGCCCGGCTGTGGTACCGGTCCAGAAACCGTCTTCCCCTTTCGTGAGAATGGTTCCTCCTCGTCCGCCTAGTCCTAGGCTCACCCTAACGCTATCAGCTTTAGGGGCTTTGATCTTGAATCGGGCGTAGCCCTGCGAGTTTACCTGTGGGTATTCCTGCCCCGGCTGATTCAGTGAGGATGGTTTGAAATCCTCAACGATGGTTGGTTGACTTCCCTGTGAAAAACAGGTTAGACTTGTTAATGTGGCTGCGAACAGCACAGCTAATGATTTAGAGGTCATTGGGTTATTGGTTTAGGATTAAAATTGGCTTGGAACTATTTTTTGTCATCCTGAGGAACGAAGGATCTTAGTGCATCCTAGTTTAGAGATAAGGAAACGTTGAGATTCCTCGTACCTCGGAATGACAAAAACGTACTACCTTTCTGACAAAAAATTCTATCATTTAAATAGCTCCTGCAAGGTGGTAGTCAGGTACTGCTTGCAGTTCATCCAGGTATGGCCGCCCGGCACGATGTAGCTTTTCGTCTTAATCTTCTTCTCCTCGAACATCGCGATGTTCTTTTTCACCGGCTCGTATAAAAAATCCTCTGTGCCCACGCTGATGGTGAATAACTTTAGTTGGCTATTGATCTTGTTAGCGTCCGGTGACCAGTTGGCGAAGTTTTTCTGAAACTCTTCGGTAGCCGTGTAGGGCGCATACGAGCAGATATAAGCAAACTTATCAGTATTGGTTAGTCCAATATTTAATGTTTGTCCACCACCGACGGAGAAACCAGCTACGGCCCGACCTTTGCTTTCTTTCAGAACTGGGTAGTTGGCTTCGACAAACGGAATGATGTCGGCAACCATATCTTTCGTAAAATCAGGCATCGGAGCCGGACGGACATTGCCGTAGGGCATCACAATGATCATCGGTTTGGCTTTCCCCTGTGCCATTAGGTTATCGGCGATCAGGTTTGCGCGACCTACTTTGGTCCAGGTTTCTTCCGTGTCGGAGCCGCCGTGAATCAGGTACAGCACCGGATATTTCGTTTTGCCGTTTGGGTTAAAGCCGGGTGGCGTATACACCAGCAACTGACGGGTCGTTCCCAGTGTACCCGATTTGTAGTAGCGGTAGCTAACTTTGCCGTGAGGTACGTTCTGGAGCGAATGCACCAGCGGCTGATTGCCCGGTATATCTACGATACTTCGTTTGAAGCGTTCATTGGCAAAGATGTACGTGTTGTTCGGATCGGCCAGTTGAACGCTATCGACCGTGAAACTATAGGGATAAATATCGGGTTTGACCGGCGGCACCGTCACGCTCCAAATACCCGAGGTGTCTTTGGTTAGGGCTACCGGGGCTTTTAGAAATTCGCCGGAAAGCATCACCTTCTTCGCGTTTCGGGAGAAATATCGGAACGTGATGCTATGATCGGGATGCACATCGGGCGAACTAATGGCGGGTGGCCGTTGCTGAGCCATACTCACAACCCCCAAAAAAAGAACGGCTTGCAGAATATATAGAATGCGTTTCATGGGCGTAAGGAATTATTGTTGAAACAGCAGCGGAGTGGTCGCAGCCACGTAGGTTTTCACATTCATCCAGGTGTGGCCGCCGTCGGTAATCAGGCTTTTGTAGTTTACCTTTTTCGCCTTGAGGTAATCCATAAACTCCACCGTGCCTTTGTACAGAAAATCGTCACTACCCACGCTCACCCACAGCAGTTTCAGTTGTTTGTTGGTCTGGTCAGGCTTGGATACGATCTGGCTGAAGTTTCCATCCATCTCCTGGGGCGACAGATACGAACTGTAAGCACACACCCACGCAAACTTGTCCATGTTGCTGAATCCTGTGCGTAGCGTTTGCCCGCCCCCACGCGAAAACCCACCGATAGCCCGATTGTCGCGGTTAGGGATAGCCCGGTAAGCTTTCTCGGTATATGGGATGACATTACTTACCAGATCATTGGCGAAATCATTGGCGCGTTTTACAGCATCGGCCCCATCCCGAACGGTCGGGTCGGCGGGTTTTGGACCGCCGGTTTGCTCGGCTACCCGTGCGGCAATGTTGCCGTAGGGCATCACGATAATCATCGGTTTGACTTTGCCTTCGGCGATCAGATTGTCCAGAATCAGGTTAGTTTTGCCGACTTTGAAAAAGGTTTCTTCCGTGTCGGTCGTGCCACTGATGAGGTAGTAAACGGGATATTTTTTTGAAGGTGACTGATCGTAACCCGGTGGGGTATAGATAACCAGGGATCCTGTTGTTCCCGATATAGACGGGTAGTATTCGTAATTGACGGAACCGTGGGGCACATCACGCATGGCGTGGATTAGGGGCGTATCGCCGGGAACATCGACCAAGCTGGCCTTGAATCGCTCGTTCGGGAAAAACGCTACGTTGGCCGGATCCATAACCGTAACGCCATCTACCCGAAAGCTGTACGGATAGATATCAGGCTTGACTGGGCCTACTGTCACGCTCCAGATACCCTGCGCATCTTTGGCCATCGGTACAGGTGCCTTCTCAAATTGAGCACTCAATTCCACCGATTTGGCCTGCGGAGCTAAATATCGGAATGTAACGGACTTGTCGGCATTCACTTGTGGCGACACCACTAACGGGCCGCGAGTAGGCTGGCTTTTGGCCGAAATGGCCCCAAGAAGCAAGCCCCAAAACAAAGCTAGTATACTGATTTTCATAGAGGTTTAGGAAAGATGTTCTTTTATTGGGTGTTCATACAAAGGATTAATCTGTTGTAGGTACATTGTGGCCCAGCAACGACAGCATCTGCGTGGCATAGCGTTTCCCAAATTCCCGATAGCCTGCGGCATTAAAGTGCAGATTATCAGCAGAATCAGTACAACCTGCCGACGATATCACGTGCGCGTTTTTAATGGTTTGCGGGAGCGTGGCAATGATCCGGTTCATGCTGGCGCATTTTCCATCCTGATCCGCGTTAACCAGTTCGCCAGCCAGCAGCGGTACTTTTCTAGGTTTCAGATCCAGGTCGTTCATCAGGTTATCGTAGACAACCTTCACTTTTTGCGTCCATAGCGTATCATTAGTATTCGACTCGCCCTGGTGCAGCAGAATACCCTTAATAACGCCGTCTTTCTGCGCCAGTTTCGCCATCTCGACCAGTCGGCCGTAGGGATTGCCGCCGTACTCGTTGATGAAATTTTTCATCCAGCCTGGCACCGTCGTGACGTACGATTCGTAATGATCTTTATCGAATAACTCGATTTTACAGCCGCCAATCGCCACGTTAATCACACCTACCCGAACCTTTTCAGGAAGATTAGCGACCAGTTCCCGGCCAAAATAATCGGCGGGCGTAAGGCCCGTCCGGCAGCGGCACAACGGCGGAACCGCCGTGTACCAATTCCCTTTTGTCCGATTGAGGGTTGGACAGTCAACCGCTTCCATTACCTGAAAACGATTGGTCACATTAACCGTATCCTGCGGTTCAATTTTGGCGTTTCCCTCCATGTTGGATTGCCCGAAGCAGAGGAAAATATAGAAGTTCTTATCCTGAGCCAATCCCTTGAAACTGACAAAGACAATGAGTACGATTAAATAGATTTTATTCATGGTCACTTAGTAAAGTCTGGTAGGTTAGAGTAGCTTTTGTCATGCTGAGGAACGAAGCATCTTCGGTAGTTGACGCTAACATTGCTGTTACCGAAGATGCTTCGTTCCTCAGCATGACAAAAACGGCGCACTCCCCTAATTATCTTCATCTTTTCGCTTCGATTTGGTCAGTGATTCGGAAATAATCGAAGTCGGCGAAACCGCCCGTTTCCTGGGTCGCGTAGTTGAACAGCCCGAACCGATAGCCCATAAAATGCGGAATCGTGTACGGCATTTTTAGTGGCTCGCCAATCGGTATCCAGGTTTTACCATCAAGGCTGTAAAAGAAATGAGCCGTGTCTTTACGGTCTCTAAAATCACATTCTGCTTTTAGGTAAATCGATTTATGGGTTAGCGGAAAGCGCTGTACCTCAACCGATTTACCCGATTCCGCGCTCACCATGACGACAGTTTTCTGTCTGTTCTCCTGTTTGACACCAACCAGGCCGTAGTTTTTCTGCAACAGGCTCAATCCAGCAAAATCGCCGTCTCTCAGGTTTGACACATCGAGCGCGGTAGAGCCCGAACATTCGGGGCCGATAGTTCGCTGGGTGAGGGTATTTCGGGCCATCACAAACGACGTATCGATGCGGCCGGTTTTCAGCCGCAGGAAGCCGTTCCGTTCCGAAACCGACCAGAGACTATTGTCGGGGTTGTGGTTCCATTGCCAGACTAAGGGCAAGGCCGGTTCGCCTTTTTTGCGGGTGAATTCATCGGAAGCAACAATACCCGGAATCAGGCTTTTGTTAGCCGGCAAATCGAGCGTTTCGGGGACTTTCCCGTTTTCGCCCAACACCGGCCAACCGTCTTCCCAGTTGACTGGAACCAGATACGGTATGCGCCCAACACCCCCAAAATCACGGAACAGATAGGCGTACCAGTTACCATCCGGCGTATCGATTAGTCCCCCCTGAGCTACACCTAAATCCTGCAAGGCAACCCGTCCTTCCCAGGGGCCGGTTAGTTTATCGGCGCGGTGGATAACCACCGTTCGCATCCCGCCTTTAGGCCAGGTAATATTAAACAGGTAGTACTTACCGTTAACCTTGACCAGTTGCGAGCCTTCTGCGGGCAGGCCACCGCCTATACCTGACGGGGCGCTGGCATTTTCGATCAAAACTTGCTCGGTGGTACCGGGTTTCACGCCTGACGCATCGGCATTGAGTTCAAGTATTTTGAGCTTTCCTGCTCCGTAGATCAGGTATGTTCGGCCATCGTCATCAAAAAACAGGCTGTGATCGTGGTATGATGGCTTGAACGAAACTTCTTTCCAGGGGCCTTTTTCGATGTTTTTGGTCGTGTAGATGTATGTTTTGCCGGTCGTTTGCGCAAAAGTGCTTACGTAATATGTGCCCTTGTGATGCCGAAGGCTGCTCGCCCACGAACCTCGTCCGTAGGTGCTTTTGCCATTAGTCAGGTTTAGCGCATCGACACTGGCCAGCGTATCATAAGCATAACCCACTATCTGCCAGTTCACCAGATCGTTCGACTTCATAATCGGCAAGCCCGGACTTAGGTGCATAGTCGTACTGCTCATATAATAGCTACTGCCCACCCGAATCATGGCCATATCCGGTACATCGGCAAAAATGATCGGATTATGAGCCGTTTGCGCCACCACGGCTATGTGCCGGAGCAGTAACCCAATTGCCAGCAGACCGTATCGGAACGACTTGTTTATCATGGAGCAAACGAAAAAGACGTCAATTTTTAGCGTTATTTCAGCGGGCCGATTAGCTCGATAAACGTCCCGTCGGGATCCTGCACAAAAACGAAGTGAGCTTTCTCATTCAATGGCGTCGGAGTGCTACCTAGAAACGGCACCTTCATTTGGGTCAATCGGTCGATGATAGGCTGAAGAGTTTTCACTTGAATGGTGATGTACTGCATGCCCGTGTCATCCTGAATATATTTAGGCTTCGGATGGGAAGGTTTACTACCGAAGCTCATCAGCTTCCAGTCGGTGGCTTCGGGGCTGTTTTCGAGTTTCAGCATCGTGACTGCGACCGATACGCCATTGGTCAGGCCGGAGCGTTTGCCGAAGTCTTCGTTGATGGTGAAACTGCCCGTTTTGACCATACCGATCCCGTTGATGTAAAAATCCAGCGAGCGTTCGAGGTCGGCGACAACTATACCTACGCCGATTACTTTACTACTAAAATTGGACTGCGCCGAAGCGGTGTACTTCATGAGAATGGCGGCAATCACTAAGGAAATTACCAGTATCGATTTTTTCATAGAGGGTAAGCCTAAATTGGCTTTTGGGTATTAGTTATTGATTTTGCCTTTCCACCCATTTTGGCATGAATCAATTAATCTTGATTTAGCAGTCTTATTTGCGAAAAACGTGGAGTCCTTACGCCGTTCCGAGCAATGATTTTGAGTGTAATAACCGCTTCATCGACCGCTTTCAATCGAATAGTTTTGTCTGCCCCAGAAATCAGTTCAGCCGGCTTGTCGTTCAGAAGAAAACTGACATCAGCTATTTTTATGACATCCAGGGCGCTGATCTCAAGAAGCTTACCTGCTCTGCTCTTATTTTGTAACTGATACGACATAGCCGAACGGGTACGTCGCCAGAAACGCTCATCATCATAGCCCGATTCCGTTTTCTCGCCTTTGAACGCGTGATCTACTTCGGGTTGCTGCTCGCCACAATTGATCTTGTCAATCGTTTTGGCTTCGAGGGCTAATTCCACGGCTTCCTGCTGCTTCAATCGGGCTTTCTGTTCGTCGTAGGCGGCTTGCGTAAACGTCTGAAAATATAGCTGATAGCGGGCGTCGTGTATTTCGTAAAAAGGTTGCAGCGTGAGCGAATCCAACTGGAAGGTTAGCGGAGCCACGGGCTTTAACTTAGACAGGTACGTAGTCGAATCGCCCACCAGCGCATACGCCTGATCGAGTGGATACAGCTTGCCTTTAGTTTCGTGCCCCATGCGGCTATCGTCAGCAAAAAGGCCATCCAGATCATTGGTCGATGTTTTGGCGGCCAACACAATGGGACCATGCACGAAAGCGGCCCAATTAGAGCCATCGGGCAGGTACTCCAGTTGCGTAGACGTGGTGAAACGAACGGTCAGTTTATCGCCCGTTTTCCATTTTCGATTGATCGTTATGTAGGTTGACGGTTTGCTGTCTGTTTTTTGCGGCTCCCCGTTGACCAGAATCGTTAGTTGATTAGCCCATTTCGGGTACCGGATATTTAATGCAAAGGTCTGTGGTTTGGCCAGTTTTAGTTCCAGTTCCGATTGGTTACGGTACGGAAACTCCGTTTTCTGCGTCAGCTGAATTTTCTTTTCCGACCAATCCAGTGTAGACGGGATAAATAGATTGACAAACAGATCGTTAGTCGAATGACTGTAGATTAATTCGCCGTATTTGGTGTGATTTTCCAGCCCCGAGCCCACGCAACACCACATGCTCGTTTGGGGCTGCGAATACACCCGATAGTGGTTCGGGCGGATGGGCGTGAAGTAAACAAACCCACCTTTCTCCGGATGCTGCGTCGATAGGATGTGGTTATAGAGTGATCGTTCGTAGAAATCCAGATAACCGGGATCGTCTTTATCCAAAAACAACGCTTTGCTCAGCCGCAGCATGTTAAATGAGTTGCAGGTTTCGGGCCCCTGATTTGACCTGAGCATCTGGCCGAAATCGGTTGTAGGATTGAAATGCTCACGCACACTGTTGCCTCCGAACGCCACGCTCCGTTTCTGCGCCACGTTTTGCCAGAAAAACTGAGCGGCATCTGACCAGTCGGTATTACCAGTGAGCCTGGCTATCTTTTCGTATCCAATCACCTTTGGAATCTGCGTATTAGCGTGCAGCCCCGTCAGTTTATCCTGCTTTTCCATCAGCGGATTCAGCAGCGCCCGATGGGATAGTTTTTGGGCCGTTTCGAGGTATTTCTTGTCATTGGTCAGGATGTACAGATCGGCAAAGGTTTCATTGATACCGCCGTGTTCGGTCCGTAGCACCTGCTGAATCTGCTCGTCGGAAAGAGGTTTGATAAGGTCGATAAACCAATTACCCAAGCCAACTAATACTTGTTTAGCTTGTTGATTACCAGCGTATTCGTAGGCATCGCGCAAACCCGCAAACAGTTTATGGATGTTGTAGAGCGGCACCCACGTATTGTTCAACCCGAAGCTGCTGCCGTCGATGTCGCCTTTGTGAATCCGTTCCCAAAACAGTTTTCCCTGCGGAATTCCCCCCACGTAACCGTTCCCATTTTTCGCCTGACAGCGCGCCAGTTCGGAAACCATGTAGTCGAGTCGTTTTTTCAGTTCTGCATTGCCGGTCGACGCATACATCATGGCTAAGGCCGATAAATAATGCCCGCCGATATGGCCATCCAGCCCGGAGCTTTCCCAGTTGCCATAGCGCTGAACTTTCAAAGGTAGCCCGGCATCAATCCAGTACGGAGCCAGAAGTTTGTCTGGGTTTAGTGCCAGGATGTATTTTAAATCAACGTCCTGTGCATTCTTGAACAATCCACCGGTCAGCGTCACTTCCTGCAAGGTAAACGGCTGCATCTGCGCCAGCACCGGAACGCTGAGTAAGAGGAAAGCAATATGTAAGAGTCTCGTTTTCAAGAGTTATGGCGCTTTTTACTTTTTATACATCGGGTCTTCGCCCTGATATTTCAGAAACTGGAACGAAGCTGAATTGGTACTGGCTTCCCCCGACGACGTAGCGTACAGGCCGTACACACACCCGATGAATCCACCGGACACTTTGGTACTCAGGAATTTAGCGTCTAGTTTGTCTTTCAGCAGTTTCCAGTTTTTAGCGTCGGTTGATGTATAAAAACTATACGTATCGCCTTGAGACGTAATGCGCAAACCGATTTTAGCTAATTTCGAATCTAGCGGGGTTTCCGTCAGCAGTTCCATCGATTTTTCGCGAGGAATGCTTTTGTAGAGTTGCAGCACGTCCTTACCCTGCGCCTGTGATTTAGCCAGGAAATAGAAATGGCCTTCGTCCTGTAAAATCACCAGCCCTGCCTTCTCTTTCTCCGATTTTGGCGTAAACGTTAACTCGGTTTCGGCGGTACTGTACAGATGCTGCTGACGTTTCCCGATGAACGATGGATTGCCCATTTCCATAATCGTTTCGGGCTTTAATTTCAGGGTCAAGCCTTCCTTCTTCGAAAGCGAATACGAACTTTTGTCGATGGTGCGCAGGAACAAAAGTGACGGGTCCAGCTCTTTGTCAAAGTTGATGGTATAGGCGAAATTGCCCGACTGCGGGAACGCGTCTTTGGGCTTAACTTCCTTAATGTTTGTTGCATAGCTATAGGCAATTGGCTTCTCGCCATGCTCGATCATGGGCCAGTCATTATTCCACGTTAAGGGTGCAATGAATGTTTCGCGGCCGGTGTTATAAAAATCTCCTTCGTAGGGCCTTACCGCCAGGAAAATCGAATACCATTTCCCGTCAGGACCTTCCACAAATTGCGCATGACCCGCCGAGGTAATGGCGTCTTTCCGGTCGGCGGGCAGTTCGCGCTGCGTCAGGATCGGATTGCCTTCAAAGGGCACGTAAGGCCCCCAAACATCTTTGCTCCGCAACACGACTTCCGAGTGATTAACCGACGTACCGCCCTCGGCCGCGTAGAGATAATACCAGCCGTTTCGTTTCAGAATGTGCGGCCCCTCAATCCAGACCGGCTTTTTGGATAGATCGACACCGCCATTAACCAGTTGTTTTTCCTCGCCAATAACGGTCAGCTTTACCGGATCGAACTCGTACATACGTATCGTCCGGTGTCCCGAATACAAGGGCTTACGGTCTGGCGCATCGCTGTTGTAGATGATGTACGCTTTGTCAGTCGATTCGTCAAAATAGATGGATGGGTCAATGCCGCGCACCTGCGGAATTTTAACGGGGTTACTCCAGGGACCAGCCGGATTTTTAGCCGTAACCACGAAGTTACCGTCGTGGTCGATATCGGTGCAGGTCACATAGAATGTTCCTTTACGATAGCTGATGCCCGGTGCAAAAAGACCACGCGTTAGGCGTTCGCCCATAAAATCCATTTGCTCAGGCCGGTCGATGACATTGCCGATTTGCTTCCAATTTTTGAGGTCTTTGCTGTGCATAATAGGAAGACCGGGGAAATACGAAAACGTGGAGTTAACCAGGTAATAATCCGGGCCAACCTTCACGATACTGGGATCAGGATAGAACCCGGTCAGGATTGGGTTGACTAGGGTTGTTTGCGCCAGAAGATCCGGATTTAGCCCAACACTTAGAAACGTAAGGAGAACTAATAAAAAAGTCTTTCGCATATGCGTATTGATGAACAATCAAGGTTCAATTATTGAGCTACCAGCGTATAAATCTTACCCGGCTGGGTTGCCAGATCATAAAGCTGGGTTGCTTTCAAACTTAGGTTCGTGACATTTGCGCTGGGCGATACAATGGGCGCAGGCGTATCGTCGATTTGGTAGAATGGGTTCAGATTTGGTCCCGAAGCCAGTTTCAACACGGTTCCATTGCTTACGTTCATGACATTCGGTAGGCGGAGACGGAGATTGCCGCCCAGGTTCGATTTCAATACGACCTTTACCAGCTTGCCGTTATTCCACTGCATAGTCACTACTTCAAAACCGCCACGCGCTCGTAAGCCGCTAATGCTGCCACCCGACCAGACATCTGGAAGGGCGGGCAGCAACTGAATGGCTCCGTCACTGCTTTGCATGAGCATTTCGGTAATGCCCGATGTGCAACCAAAATTGCCATCAATCTGGAACGGCGGGTGAGCGTCGAACAAGTTGTTGTAAGTGCCTCCTCCTTCTTTGTTGACACCTAGTGGCGTCAATTGATTTTGAATCAGGGTGTAAGCGTGGTTACCATCCTGAAGTTTGGCCCACCAGTTTACTTTCCAACCCATACTCCAACCCGTCGAAACATCACCCCGGTGAATCAGACTGGTTCGGGAAGCATTGAACAGACCGGGTGTGCGATAGGCTGAGATCTGATTCGACGGAAATAAGCCATACAAATGGGAAATATGCCGGTGTTTGTCGTTCGGGTCATCAATGTCGTCTAGCCACTCCTGCAATTGGCCATGTTGTCCAATGTGCATGGGGGGCAGTTTACTACGTTTCTGCTTTAACAAAGCCACGAAATCGGCATCTTTTTTCAGGATGTAAGCCGCTCGTATCGCCGTGCTGAACACATCGAATACGATCTGATTGTCCATCGTTGTTCCGGCGTCGAGCGATGAGCCGCCATGTTCTTTAGGCGCATTTTCGGGCGATGTGCTGGGGGTTACGACCAGCCAGTGATATTTCGGATGTTCGACCAGAAAGTCAGCGTAAAACTGAGCGGCTCCCTTAAGAACCGGGTACACGGAAGTCAGAAATGCCTTATCGCCGTTGTAGAGATAATGCTCCCATAAATGCTGACTTAGCCAGGCTCCACCCGCCGTCCACATGCCCCAAAAGGCCCCATCGACCGGGCCGTTGATTCGCCAGATGTCCGTATTGTGGTGCGCCATCCAACCTCCGGCCCCGTACATAACCTTGGCCGTTTCCTGTCCTGTTTCGGATAACTCCTGAACCATCTTGAACAACGGTTCGTGCATCTCGGCCAGAGCCGTTTTTTCGGCGGGCCAATAGTTCATCTCTGTGTTGATGTTGATGGTGTATTTGCTGTCCCAGGGTGGCCGCATTTTATTGTTCCAGATGCCCTGTAAATTGGCAGCTTGCCCCCCCGGTTGCGAAGAAGAAATCAGCAAATAGCGCCCGTATTGGTAGTAGAGCGTCACCAGTTGCGGATCGTTAACCGAACGAAAATTCTTCAACCGCTCGTCAGTCGGGAGTTTGGCGGCTCCGGACGAACCCAGATCCAAGGCAACGCGGTTAAAGTATTTTTGGTAGGCGGCAACGTGGGCGGGCAACATAGCCGCGTAACTTTTGGAGTACGCTTTATCTAGGTATGCCTTCACCCGAGCGTTTTCGTCCCCGCTGATGTCTTTGTAATTGTTGAAATTGGTAGCAATGGAAACGTAAATCGTGGCAGCGCTAGCCCCTTTGACAGTCAACACAGTATCGGAAGCAGCGATAGTACCGCCCTGGGTTTTGATCCGGGTGATCCCCTTGAACTTAACCAGACCTTTTACGCCTTCGTGGTCCGACGTGGTTCCGGCGAGGGTTAATTCATTACCCGATGCATTGATAATTGGATTGAGTTGTGGGGTGGAATAAGAAGCGGAAAACGACAGCTTGCCCGGCTTACTGGCTGTCAGTTGCATCACGATAACACGGTCGGGTAACGACGCCAGAATCTCACGGGTATAAGTTACACCATCAACCGTATACGACGTTTTCGCAACGGCCCGCTCAATATCCAGTTCCCGGTAATACTTACTATAATTCTCATGTCCGTCGAATGTCAGATGAAGACTCCCAACAGGTTGAAACATCTGTCCGTGTGACTTTTTGGTCAGAATCGACTTGTTAGCCAGTTGCTCAGCTTCCTTTTGTTTACCGTCGAAAATCAACTGCCGGATTTCGGGCAGGGCGGCCAGCGCATTCGGATTGTCGTTCCGGTTAGGGCTGCCCGACCATACCGTATGTTCATTGAGTTGAATGGTTTCTTTGCCGACGTTACCATACACCATAGCCCCTAATCGACCATTACCGATGGGTAAGGCATTTTCCCAAACTCCTTCCGAGGGTTTGGTATACCAAAGTTTTAACGCTGGCTTGTCTTGCGAAAAGCCAACAGCGGTTAAAAAGAGTAAGAAAAATAGGTTAAAGAGAAGTCTCATCAGTTTAGGCGAATCGTGAACATGACATAATTAGGTTACCTAATTTAACCCCTGTCCGGCATTCACTCTAGTAAAGTCGTATAAGAATTTTTCCTGTCCGGCGTTGGTCAAGGGATGTTTCAATAAGGTCATTATTACGTGTAAAGGACAGGTAACTACATCGGCTCCTAACTGAGCACATTTTACAATATGTGTAGGATGCCGGACCGAAGCCGCCAAAATTTGCGTATTGAAACAAAAGTAATTGCGGTAAATCCGGTCAATCTCGGCAAGCAACTCCAGGCCATCCGTCGATGTATCGTCCAATCGACCCAGGAATGGCGACACGTAGGTTGCGCCCGCTTTAGCAGCTACTATAGCTTGGCCAGCGGAGAACACTAATGTACAGTTGGTATCTATACCAATCTGACTGAAATAGTTAATGGCTTTAACGCCAGCTTTCGTCATCGGCACTTTTACAATAATGTTGGGATGAATGTCGGCTAACGCTTCGCCTTCCCGAATCATCCCCATAAAATCCGTGGCAATCACTTCCGCTGAAACTGGCCCATTGACGAGTTTACAGATTGCTGCGTAATGACGAACAAGTTGATCTGTACTCCTTATGCCTTCTTTAGCCATCAGCGAAGGATTTGTTGTGACACCATCCAGTACACCCAGTTCGACCGCTTCCTGAATTTCGGCCAGATTAGCCGTATCGATGAAAAATTTCATAGTATTTATAGATGGAGTGTCATGAGACGTGTTGCGCAAAATACCCGGTGGGCGATACACCATATTGCTCCTTAAAGGCAACTGAAAAATTGTTTACATTCGAATAGCCCACGGCAAAAGATACTTCCGAAACACTCAGCCCTTTGGTAGTTAGTAAGGTCGCGGCTTGTTTCAGTCGAATATTCCGGATCAGATCTCGAGTTGTTAAGTTGGTCAGTTCTTTCAGTTTGCGATGCAGATGCACCCGGCTGATGCCGATTTCACCCGCAATCATTTCGACGCTCAACTCGGGATTAGCCAGGTTGTGATTGATGATAAGGTGAACTTTTTCCAGCAACTTTTCCTCGGCGGCCTTAATGCTAATTTTTGAGATAAACTCGTCCTGGTACTGCTGCTCATAGCCGTTATTCTTCAGAATCTGTCGGTTTCTGATCAGGCCATTAACCGTTTTCAGCAGGATATCCATGTTAAACGGTTTGGTGATGTAGGCGTCCGCGCCCAGCTCAAGCCCCTGCACATTACTCGACTCCTCGGTTTTGGCCGTTAAGAGCACAATCGGAATGTGATTGACCAGGGGATTGGCTCTCATTTTACGGCAAAGCGCCATGCCATCCATCACGGGCATCATAACATCACTGACGACCAGATCGGGCTTTTCTTTCAAGATGCCCTTATACGCTTCTTCACCGTTGGGATAGGCAAACACGCTGTACTCACCCGATAATTCGTCAAACAGGTAATCGCATATTTCGCTGTCATCGTCGGCGATAACTACGCGTTTTGATTTCCTTTTTACCCTTGTTTCCAATGGTTCTTCAACCTTCGCGCTGGGTAAGCTTTGGGTACCTAGCGTCAATGGCACTACTGCTGGAATTTCGGTTGCAACGACCTCTTCAACAGGTAAGGTTATTGAAAAACAGCAGCCTATGGAAGCCTTATTTTCGACGTGAATCGTCCCGCCGTGTAGTTCGACGAGTTGCTTAACCAGATGAAGGCCAATCCCCGTACCAGATTGATTATAGTCACGGTGGTCGGCTGATTGGTAGAAGCATTCGAATATGCGCTCCGTCTCGTTCTCGTTGATAAATTGGCCCGAATCTTCGATTGAGATAACCAAATCCTGGCCATTCCGACCTGGTTTCATGGCAGAATACTTTACGGCCAGGGCTACTCGAATTGTTCCACCAATAGGGGTAAATTTGAAAGCATTCGACAGAATGTTGATAAGCACCTTATCAAAATTCAGCGGGTCAATAGAAGCAAAAATCCTTTCCGCCGGAAAATCCGTGGCAAAGTGAATCTGCTTAGCCTGGATTTGCTCTTCAAATAACTGACAGATTTGGTCTGTAAAATGCACCATATCAACACGATCCAACTGTAAGGCCATCTGCCCTTTTTCAATCTTGCGGATATCCATCAACTGATTCACCAAGTCCAATACCCGCTTTGTATTCCGACCCATTATGTCGTACAAGTGTCGGCGTTCCTTATCCTGATCGTGGCTAATCAGTTTTTGCAACGGACTGACAACCAGCGTCAATGGCGTTCGTATCTCATGGGCAATGTTGATGAAAAACTGAAGCTTGGCTTCGTTAACCTCTTCCAGCCGTTGGTGAGCCAGCCGTTCTTCCCTGATCCGTCGCCGGTTACGAATCGTCCGGTACACCAGCGCAGACAGAACCAGAATCAGCAAGCCATAGACGAGCTTCGCCCAGATCGATAAATACCAGGCTGGGTGAATAAAAATCGTTACCTGATGCTGGTTAGAAATGGCTTTATTGGCTTTGGCCTTTAACCGAATTACGTAAGTGCCCGGCGCTAAGTTATCGAAGGTCAGCCGGTTAGACCCCGGCCGCAACGCTACCCAGTTGTTGTTATTGATGGAATACAGGTAGGAAACCCGCTCGGCATCAATAAAATCCATCGTCGAAAACTCCAGGGTAAATGAGTTATCCTGATGGGACAAGTGAAATTCCTTAGCTCTGTTGACAGTCGTATCAACGACTTGATAACCGCCTGATGTTGTGCCCTTTTTTACTGGTTTATCGTGGATATAGAGGTCGACAATCTGTACCGACAGTCGTTTATTCGCAATACGTATCTCATTGGGTTTAAAATGAGTAATGCCATTTACCCCGCCGAAATAAAGCTCGCCATTATCCGCTTCTATGGATGCTCCCTGTATAAATTCATTACCCTGTAGCCCGTCGGCCGAATAGAAATTGACAAACGTATTGGTTTCCAGATCCATCCTCGACAAACCACGGTTGGTACTCAGCCATAAATGTCCATTATTATCACCCCGAATGGCAGAGATCAGACTGCTGGGTAAGCCATTTTCTACATCAAACGAGGTGATTTCCTTGGTCGAACGAGTAAGCCTTTTTAACCCTTGCGATGTACCCAACCACAAATTGCCTTTGTTATCGTCAAACAAAGAATAAATGACAACGCCCCTCAGGAGACTGTTACTTCCAAAGGTGGAGACGAAATTTTCCATGTCCAGGTCCAGACAGGCCAAGCCATCGAACGTGCCGATAAACAGCTTGTTGTCTTTGGAGACCAGCAAACAGTTGATCCAGTTGTTCGGGATTTGATTATACTTAGGTTGGTAGAGTTTGCTGGGTTGCGCGTCAAAATTTTTGACGTTGCCAGACGGGAGGTCCAGACAGAATAAGCCAGAGCCCATCGTAGCTATCCACAGTCTTTGCTTGGAATCTTCTTTGATACTGAAAACCCGCTGAACATTATCCCCATTTTTATCAATTAACTTACTGACAGGTTGGCTTTTACCAGTTTTCCGGTCGAATTGCGCCAGGCCACTTAAGTAGGAGCCGAGCCAGAGATTTTTCCTGGAATCCTCGTAAATGGTCATAATATTGGATGGTACCGATCCGCCTTCGGTATCGGGTTTGTAGTGGACACTGGCGTTCGATCCCGGCGAAAGCGCATATAAGCCATCATTGTCAGTACCTACCCAAATCGTTTTTTCCGTGTCTTGAACCAACGACATGACCGTACTTGAGCCGATGGAATTGCTGCTAACCGATTTGTACCCTATATAGCCGAATCGATTAGGGTTGCCAGCCAGCAGCAACAATCCCTTCTGAAAAATGCCAATCCATATATTACCAGCCTTATCTTCCAGAATGGAATGCACTTTGGATTTAGCGAAATCGAAGCTGGTCACATTTGTGTTCAAATCCAGAATTTTGTTGGTGGCCGGGTCAAAATACTTTAGTCCTTTCCCGCTCGTAGCTATCAAAATTTGGTTATTCCGATTGACGAGTAATTCATCGATTGGAAGGTCTGTATCACCATTGTATGGAATGGCCATAAAGGTCTGACTGGCAGGGCCGTATCGATACAACCCACTACTCATGTTGCCGACAAACAGGCGTCCATACCGATCCTGACAGATACTCTTCACCACATTATTCTGTACTTTTTTAGATTCAAAAAAGGACTTGGTCGAGCGCCCGTCAAATCGGTATAACCCTTTGTCTTCTGTAGATATCCATACGTTCTGATCCGTATCTTCAAAAAGCTTGACAATCAAATCAGTATGTACATTTAGGGACATTTTTTGTCCACAAAGCTGATCCCCCTTTCTAGTAAGTTTAAAGAGACCGCGTCCTGAGGTACCAACCAGAATATCTCCGTTTTTTCGTTCGCAGATGCTCACCACTCGCGTACTTACAATAGTCCCGTCATCCAGTTTAAGGGGTATTTTATGGAAGGTATCACTGGCTGGATCGTAATACTGCAACCCTTCGATTGACCCTATATACATTATACCCGCCTTATCCTCGAACAAAGTCTGAAGTAGGTTGCTTAAAATTCCTGCATCGTTTTTTTTATCGTGTCTGTATACCGTGAATGTGATTCCGTCAAACCGATTTAAGCCATCTTCAGTGGCAATCCATAAGAAGCCACTTCGGTCCTGATGAATATCCCTCACCACACTACCAGATAGCCCGTTTTCAACCGTAAATAATTTGCCGGATTGGGCTAGGGCTGAAAACGGGTACCAGAACCAAAAAACTAGGAATATGATTCTAGGATTCATGTACTATACTTTTTGCTTTGCCACCGATACTTCTACACTGACTTAAAGGCTTAGCATTAAGTTAGCTTTATTATTGCAACATCCGTTTTTAAAAAATTACCTGTAACGTTTTGTCACATAGGTAACTTTTTGACTAAGAGAAATCGAGCAATAGCAATTAAGAGCAAAAGTATATTTAGATAATCCAAAACATACCAAAATCATGTTACACGAATCATTGGCTATGTTACATTTTTAGAATTAATTCGGTCGCAAGATTATGTGTAGTGATGAAGGGCTTTGCCTCAAGCCATCTTTCCCTTAATGAATTAATATCCAGTACGATCAATTCGGCAGGACTATCAATCTAGACACACTCTCAAGCTTTATTTCTAAAAGAGGAGGAACGGGCAAAGGTGAAGCTTAAAAGGCTAATTAACTCAAAAACGTAGAAAAGATGGAACAACGACTTAGTGTTATCACTTTAGGTACGGACGATTTAGTCGCCATGAAGAATTTTTACGCTCAAAAACTAGGCTGGAAACCGGTGGCAGAAAATAAAGACATTGTCTTTTACAAGCTGAACGGATTTCTGTTTAGTCTCTTTGACCGAAACAGCCTGGCGACAGGAGCCGGTGTGCCAGCGACAGGAAATGGATTCCGCTCTTTGACTTTGTCCTATAATGTAGATTCCAAACAAGCCGTTGAGGAGTTGTTTGAGGAACTCAAAGCAAAAGGGGTTAAAATGCTGACTGAACCGCAAAACACCCCCTTTGGCGGTTACTTCTTTTGTTTTGCTGACGTAGAGGAAAACGTTCTTGAAGTAGCTTACAATCCCTATATCCTACTAGACGAAAGCGGCAATACTATTACGCACAAGAATATTGATCATTTAGGTTAGTAGCTCCAAGGCACCTGTCGGCTCGATTTTACACTTTTCACACTCAAGACTGGCTATTACAGTCATTTCAGTTCACTCAATCTTATATCTACTCACTCGGCAAAATCTGTCAGACTCTTAGCCTATTCTGCTTTTGGCGAAGTGGGGGGTGCGGGGAAGCGAGGGTGCAGTCGGCTTGCCATTTCCTTGAACTTTTTAGCCTGATACCACAGATAGGCCCATACGTTGAGCCCGAAGATAACCAGCCCTAACCCCAGAGAGAGATAAATAGGAGTCGAAAGAGTGAAGCGAGCCAGCAAACCACTGAAAACGCTCGCTAAGATGCTATTTATTACACCAATCATGCCGGCATTGGTTAGGACTAACTGCCAGGGAGAGGGTGCAATACCCATATCTAACTGGATGCCCGGTATATCATCGTAACTCGACCGAATGAAATAGGGTTTGACCTCAGGAGCCATCTCGATGTAATAATGCCGAATCCGGTTAATACCGCTGGCCATCACGATATCTTCAATACATACCTGAAGGATGCGCTCGAACGTGAACAGACCCAGAAATAGTAGAGCTGGCAGCAAGACCAGACCAAAGATAAAGAAGGACTGTCCAACCTGGGATACCTGACCAATAAAGGCTAAAGCCACTACTGCACTGGACACACTGGCCAGATACAGCGTAGAACGACCATTGGCTTCGGCGATGGTAGCGGCCTTGGCCGTCTGGAGAGTGAAGTGTTCGGTTGTCAGAAACTGAAGGATTTGTTGAGGATCAGCTTTTGTTGGTTTCATGAGATTGTTAGCCAATAAAATACCAGGAGTCTATGCTATAACTAATACGCTGCCAACAAAGTCATATTTACTCCGTTTGCCTTAAATACTTCAGCTCATCGATTGGTCATAATATGACCTTGCCAACATTTGTGGGCGTTTTCTGCTTTTAGGAGTATGATAGCCCAAACTAACCCTACTAATAGCCTCTCGCTGGCCGAGGACAGCGGACGCCAACTGCTTCAAGCCAGTATTGATGAGTATATCGCCTTCTTACGGCGTCAGCCTGCCGTCTGTGGCTCAGCCGAGCAGCAGGAAACGTTGATTAAACATGTAACTCAGGGCCACGACCTGATTAAGCTTATCACCAATGAGCGGCTTAAGATCACTCGCCAGCTTGACAAGCAGAAACACGACTGGATTGAGCTGGAAAAGCAACTAACTACGCCAATTCATCAGGCCATGCAGCCGCTGAAAGATGCCGTTGAGCACTACAACCGAGAAATGCTGCGCATCCGTGACCATCAACTGGCTGACGCTGCCCAACAGGCTATTTCGGCAGGTTCTGAAGAGTCGGACTGGTTAACGCCTGAGGTGGCCATTTTAGCCAAGCCGAAGGGTGTCCAACTGAAATGGACCTTTGAGATTACCGACCCTAATCAAGTACCTAATGGCTACTGGATTATCGATGAGGGCGCTATCAAGGCCGATATTGCAAACGGTGTGCGGGAGATACCGGGTATACGGATTTACGAAGAGGCCGTTACCACCTTCCGCAAGTAGCGGTCCCAAGAGGTAGGCGGCTGACCGCCAATCGGCACGTTATCTTGATTGGATTCAGAAGCCCGGTCCTGTCCAGCCTGTTCACTCAACTCACTGATAAGTAAACTCGCGCACGCTTCGAGGAGTGGATTCCTGATTAGCGACCACGACCTCCCAAACCGGGCGGCCTTGTGGATCGAATTGATAGTAGTAGGTGAAGACTGTGGTTTGAGGTACAGTAGAGCTAAGGTCCGTACTCACCATCGTTTGCTTCCGTAGTAAATGCAGGCTTTGCTGCCCCCGGAAGGTAAACGGGTAAGGAATACTGGCCTGACTTTGATCATATTCATAGGTGTTGCGTTGCACACCTCCCGAATTATAAACCGTCTCCCGGCCTACTACATTGCCATCCTGAATCGTGTAGCGGTCCTGTTGGCCATTGCCCTTGTAGCTAGTCAGATATCCTTGTGGGTTGTAAGTGTATTCGTCGGGGGATAAATTCCCCTTAATGTATCCCTGCTCATTGAGCAATAACGTGGTGAGAACGTCTTTCTGGTCTGAACTTTGATAGCGCTGCATTAAGTCTGGGGTGTACTGAAAGGAAAGTTGCTCCCACCAATCGTTCACGTTACGGGCAGTCGTTCGCTGACTGGTAAGCCGCTTTTGGGCATCATAGGTATAGTTATTCCTAAGTCGCCAGCTTAGCCGAAGCTCAGCGCCGTTGAGTGTTATTGTTTGCTCTCCCTGCGCACCCACCTGGTACTCGGTAATTTGCACGACCGGACTGCTGTGAAGTTGGTTATGAGTTGTTGGACTTGGTGATACTGTCGTAGGGCCAGTGGGGGTAACATTATCTTGTGCGGTTTTACAGGCTGATAGCAGGGCCAGAGATGCCAGAAGTAATGTAGCGATTTTCATACCGTGAGCTAACTTAGGATCAGAGTTTATTAGGTGCTGGCAAATTATTGGCTAGCCTGCGAAAAAACAAGCTCACGTCAGCATACATAAACATAACATGGATTGCTAGAGAAGCCTATTCAGCTTGCGAGTCCACAGATCGTTTCGTTTATCTACTTCTGGCTGTTAATTAAACGACTGCCGAAATTCCAGAGGTGATTGTTTAGTCTTGTTTTTGAACAGTTTACTGAAGGATTGAGAATGTTCGAAGCCCAATGCATAGGCGATTTCACTAACGCTCAAGTCCGTAGTAGATAATTGCTCTTTCGCTTTTTCAATCAGCTTTTCGTGGAGGTGTTGTTGAGTGGTAAGCCCAGTTAATTGTTTGAGTAAACTGCTTAAATATTTGGTAGATATATTCAACCTGTCGGCAATGTAGTGAACACTAGGCAGCCCTTCCGACAGCAAATCTTTGTTATTGAAATAATCGGTTAACACGCCTTCCAGACCTGTCAATAGTTTACTGTTCGTAATTTTTCGGGTGATGAATTGACGTTCATAAAACCGTTGTGCATAGGTAAACAACAGCTCCAGTTGGGCAATAATCACATCCTGACTGAATTTATCAATCGGTGAATCATACTCCTGGCGGATGTTATCAACGAGGCCGTTAATGAGGGTTTCTTCTTTGTCGGAAAGAAATAAAGCTTCGTTGGTCGAATAATGAAAGTAATCGTATTGCTTGATTTTCTTGGCCAGCGGGGTATTCCATAAAAAATCCGGATGCAGAAATAAGATCCATCCTGAACGATCTGAGCGGCCAAGTTGCTCCGGTGATTTGATGACCTGATTAGGCGCGATACAAGCCATCACCCCCTCGTCGAAGTCATACGACTGCTGGCCATAAAACAACGTATTTACTCCCCGTTTAACGGAAATGGAATAGAAATCGAATACGACGCTTATACCGGGCGCGTCCTTGGTTTTGCTATAATCGATAATACTGATTAAAGGATGAGCGGGCTTAGGAAAATCCATATGCCGATGCAATTCAGTTATCGTTTTTACGCGTATGGGTTTTGTAGTAGCCATCGGTAAACGTTAATTTTTAAAGGGGTAGTTCAGCCATATCATGACCAGAGGCATAATCAGAAAGGGAATTTCGATCAGGGCCATTTTAACATTTCCGGCTCTTAGAGCTAACGCCATGATGGCCACGATTGACAGAGCATTGAGCAGGTTACCCATGAAAAATGTTTTCGGGAATAAAACTAATAGCCCTGCCAGTATCGATACTACACCCACAGCAGGGACGAATGCACCGTTTATACCTAGCTCAGCCATCATTTTTGCCGATTCGGGATTGTCTTTATAGTGCAGCGAATCCCAGCCATGCTTCAAGCCAAGGAAAGCAGAAATCAGCACTAGAATCAATGAAATAATATTCTTTATCATCTTGATTTTTTTAGTGTCACTACTTTCCATACATCGTTGACGCACCCATTTTGCCTGCTTGCGACAAGATCAGCTTAGGAGCAAGCCTACTCATAATCCGCATTAGCTTAGCAAGGCCGGGATAGATTTCATCCTGGTCATGTTGCATTCCTTTTATAGCTGCATCAACTATTTTATCCGGAGCCATCAGCATACTCGCATTAAAGCCGTCTTCGTTCATGAATTTATCGTTCAATGGCGTAGAAGAGCCAGGAGCAACTAACTCAATGACATTAATTTTGGTGTTTTTTACTTGCACTCGCAGGGCTTGTGTATAGGAACGTAGCCCCGCTTTGCTCGCGCTATAAATGGGCGATATAGGTAAAGCCATTAAGGCAATACCTGATGTAACATTCAGGATAGCGGCAGAACGCTTTGTTTTCAGATGTGGTAAAAACTGTTGTACCATCCGAATAGGCCCCATTAAGTTGATTTCGATTTCACGGGTAATATCGTACAAATCGTGTTGCTCATGTAGACTCATCTTGCGCATTTCTCCTGCATTGTTGATCAGAATGTTCAAATGGGGAAACTCCTTCGTAACCATATCGTACAAACTGATGATATCTGCCGGGTTGATGACATCACTTTGTATGGTATGCACAGCCGGAAGTTTTTGTTTTACCTGCTGAAGTTTTTCAGCATTTCTGCCTGTAATAATCACTGTGTTGCCCAATGCGATCAACTTTGAGGCAAACTCAACGCCAAAACCTCCTGCCCCCCCTGTAATAAGGATTGTATTGTTTTTTAGCTCCATCGTTTCTGAATTTTGTTGATGCAAAGTTCAATGGTGATCTAAAAACCGATGTAGCCAAAAGTCGCATACTTGTAGTTGAAAGGGCGGTGAGTGGCTGCGGCCCAAGGATTACTCCGAAAAGGTAGAATATAACCTCACTCCATTAGGCAAAACCCTGATACCCGTTATTGAAATGACAGCGAAATGGGGCGAAACTCATCGTGATGAATTAGAACAACTTTTTGTCAGTGAGCAAGCTGCTCCTTAAACAGGGCGTTTACTACATTGACTCGGTTGTTTATTCACTTCGTAAACTTTTCACCGGATTCATGAAGGCGGCTTTAATGCTTTGGTAACTCACGGCAAACAGGGCGATAACCACGGCTAACAAACCTGCCAAAGCAAATACCCACCACTCGATCGTAATCTTGTAGGCAAATCCCTCTAACCAACCGCTCATAAAATAGTAGGCTACGGGCGAAGCTAGCAGCGTAGCCAACAAAACTAACCGGAGAAAATCCCTCGCTAATAGAGTAACAATGCTTAGCGCAGAAGCCCCTAAGACTTTACGGACACCAATTTCTTTAGTCCGTCGTTCCGTCATAAACGTGGCCAGGGCAAACAGACCTAAGCAGGCAATAAAGAGGGCAATGAGCGTAATGCCGGTAAAAATATGCTCGAAAAGGGTATCGGCGTGATGCAGAGCAGCAAATCGTTCGTCAATAAACGAATAACTGAAGGGTCGGTCAGGCACTAACGCTTCCCATTTGTGTTGAATAGCCTTAATTGTTGCTTCTACGTTGGATGCGTTTAGTTTGATCAACAAATTCGATAAATTTTGCCGACCAAGCAGAAAGGCAAATGGTTGGATCGTTTGATGCAGGGAGGAATAATGAAAATCCTTCACCACACCAACCACGGTTCGATAATCGCCCTGTAGATTCGTATTAATTAGGCTCCCTAACGGATGAGTCAAATCCAATTGTCGGGCAGCTGTTTCGTTGACCAGCAGTGAGGTGAGGGAGTCCGATGGAAACTGAGTCGAAAATAGTCGTCCTTGCTTAAGTTGTATACCCAGCACGTCTAACCCCTGGTTATCAACCGTTATATAATTTACCGTTACGCCTTTATCCGTTCCTTTCAGTGCCATAGCCGTGGTCGAGTTGGTTTGACCAATGGCATCCGAAGCAGCACCAATTTTGGCAACGCCGGGTAAGGCTACCAGTTCCTGCTGAAGAACGTCCAGGTTGGTCAGACCGCCAACATTAGGTAATACCATTACCTGCTCTTTATCGAAGCCCAGTGGGCTGGTTCGCAGGAAATGCAGTTGCTGGGTAACGATGATCGTGCCAATAATGAGTCCTGCTGACACCGCAAACTGACCAGTAACCAGCCCCTGCCGTAACTGACCGAACGCACTACCTGGCAAATTTTGTCCTTTCAATACCTGTACGGGTTCATAGGCTGAAAGAACCACGGCAGGATAGATCCCAGCCAGTAACCCAGTTCCGCTGGCGACAAGCATGACGAAAAGACTAACAACCCAGCCTTGTTGATTCCATAAGTTGAGTTGTTTTCCAACGAATTGATTAAAAAAGGGTAATAGTGAGAATAGTAAGGCAATAGCAATTAGTCCTGCCACCAGCGCAAACAAAATTCCTTCGCCTAAAAATTGGCCAATTAACGATTGCCGGTGCGCTCCCGCTACCTTCCGCACGCCTACTTCCCGCGCCCGCCGGGCGGCTCGTGCTGTGGCAAGGTTAATGTAGTTGATAGCGGCCACAATTAGTACAAACAAAGCCACAAAGGATAAGATCCGCACATACGATTGGTCTCCATTCGGAGCCAGTTCCCACTTGAGTTTAGAGGTTAAGTGAATCTGGGTTAACGGCTGAATATAGAATTGGTTTAGATCGGCCGGTTGATGGCGTTTGAACAACGATTGTAAGTTGATTGCGAAGCGTTCTTCATCAGCGTTGGGTTTCAGCTTGACGTAGGTGTAAAAATTATAGGTTTTCCAATTTGAATCGAGCGTTAAGCCTAGGGTGCGTAGCGGAATCAAAAAATCAAATCGGAAGTGAGCATTCGAAGGTATGTCAGCCACTACCCCCGATACAGCGAAATCACCCAGGTTTGCGTCTAGGTTGAGCCGTTTGCCCATTGGATTTTCGGTACCAAAATACTTGTGGGCGGCTGATTCCGTCAGAACAATCGACTTGGGCGTGGTCAATGCTGTTTGCGCATTCCCAGATAAGAAAGGAAAGCTAAAAACAGTGAAAAAATTAGGGTCGACCCGGTAGACCCCTTCTTCATAAAACCGTTGATCTCCTCGTTTCACCAGATACTTTTGGCCCCAATTAGGATATATACGGGTTACCGCCTGTATTTCGGGTGATTCGGTTTGTAAAGCGGTGGCTAAGGCAGCCGGGGTTGTTGCATCAGGCGTTCGAGTGCCTCCGCGTGTAACAAAATCTTTGGCAACGCGATAAATGCGATCCGCATCGTCATGAAACGCATCGTAAGACCGTTCGTCGTAGACCCATAATCCGATAAAGGCACAACTGGTCAGGCTTAGTGCCAACCCACCAATATTGATGAGGCTGTATAGCTTATGCCGCCATAGATTCCGCCAGGCGACGGTGAAATAGTTTCGTAGCATGTCAGGGTGTAAGATTGAGGTGGTTCGGTCGGTCCGCCGTTGCGGTTCCGGTTGAGAATAATCATTCGATTGGACTGTTCTGGGCCAGCTAAACGGGCGAATCAACCGCAATACTGCCAGCATATATCGCCAGCGGGCTCTGGGCAAACCGAGGGTCTTTATCCAGTAAGCGTACATTTCCAGCAGATCCCCTTGCAGTTCATCTTCTAATCCGGGCGGGCTGAAGTGGCACAGTAACCAAACAGCCCAGCGGGGCGGCTCCTCCGTTAAGCGCCCCATAGCCGTACGACTTGGGTTGGAATCTGATCCCACAACTGACTGCGCATTTGCCGGCACTCAATCAATGCTCGCTGACCAGCCCAAGTAATCGTAAATAAGCGTTTCTGCCGACCTCCTCGCTCAGCAGTAGCTCCGCCCATCTGGGAAGAGACAAAGCCCTTCTGTGCCAACCGTTGCAACGTAGTATGGACAGTGGGAAAGCTGACGCTGCGGGCCATCTGCTGATCAATAGTTTGGGTAATCAAGGCACAATATGCCGATTCCTGCAGCGCGGCCACCGTCAACAGGACAACTTCTTCCAGCTCCCCTAAAAAGGCTCGTTTCATAGCACAAAGCAATAATTAGTCTTTGGGGGTAACCACCAAATTCGCAAAATGAGCATCGGTGCCAGGGCCAATCAATAGACCGATGGCTCCTGTATCATTCGGCCCATGTTTCAGATCATTAACAATCAACGTGGGCTGCGTTGCGCCATGAACATACAACCGGGCTTTCTCACCGTCTACCACAATCTTGACTTTCGTCCATTCACCAGCCGCCAGATCGACGTAGGCTTCATACTTTTCCGGTGCTTCTTTGCGACTTACGTCAAAGGGAAAGTCAGGATGGGCGCTGTATTGTACAGAATGATTGCGCCGAACCTGATCTTCAGCCCGGCCATTTGTTGGACGTAGATAAATGCATTCAAAGGTGCTCGTATCGGTAATGCGAAACGCAATGCCAACAAAACCTCGTGCCTGTTCGCCAGCGTTGGGTAAGGGTTTACCAGCGATGTCCAGTTCAATACTGCCGTTGTGAAAGCGCAAATCCTTGATTTTGGCATAGACCTGACTGGCACCCACCGTCGTCTGGTCTCCAGCATCGACCACACGGACAGATTTCTTGCCAAGGTAATTTTCGGCAGACAACTGTACGTGAACCGGAATTAATCCGTCCGTACTGTTCAGAGGCAGTTTCTGTTGACGGCCCTGAGCCATTCCAACGTTGCTGCCGAGGGCAGTTAGGGCAAGCAAGAACAATAACTTGATCGGCATGAATTTGAGATTTAGTGTTCAGGATTATTAGTATATACTTTGTCGTACAAATGTGCTGCCAAACTTTATAAACAGGCTTATAGACATTAACAACGCTGTTTTACGAACTCAGTCGATACTAGTTTGTCCAAAAATGGACAACTAATGTACTGTAACGGACAGGCCATTGTGTAGCTGATCCGCTTATTATTGAACGGATGTTGGAAGTCTCTCCCAACGCTAATCTAGCTTAATTCACAGGGCGGTTTTAGGTAACCAAGCGGCCTCATAGCATGGCTGCTACTTTCCAGAGTACGAGTACCAAAACGCTGGTCATTAACCGGGATGATAGGTTGTAGCGTAGCCAGTTACAAAAAAGCGGCCACCTATCAGGTCTGGCCGCTTTCCATTTTTACTATCCACACCATCGAGAAGAGCCAATGGCTCCCTCAATAAGCACAATAAGTTATATACAAAATTTTAATAAGTCGAATGACCAGAACCAGCAGCATTCAGAATACGCTTATTCTTCTTATTAGAAGCCCTTTACACCTCAAGAAAGGGTGTTTTTCCCGTAGGAGGTTACCTGCCGATTAAAGCCCTTGCGGGTAAGCTGGAAATAGACAGGACAGTCGAGATTTATTAACACCTAAGAAAAGTAACGCTTATGCTGGTATTTGTAAACCTTCACATTGCCAGGTTCAGGCCATCTTATGGTTGGCTTTATCGCAAGAAGCCATACCTAGTAAAAGGAGTAGATAAAGCTTATAATGGTTACGAATCCGATGCATCAATCGATTTTACTGTTTAATGCTTACTGAGTAATGATTAAACGCATTTATTTTCAACTGGTTATCTGCGTAGGATGTTTCAATTGCATGGTGTATGCGTATTCCTTGGGTAATTATGTCTACCTATGGTGGAATGTCTTTTATCGAAAGACATAGTATATTTAAATTATGAACCGGCGTATACGACCTGACGATCTCAACAGCAATCCCTTTAAAGAACTAATTCAGCAGCTGACCTTACAGTGGGTCGGTGCCGAATTACCAGCGGAGGGACTTACCTATAATGATTATAAGAACGATATCAGTATTCTTCTTCTAACAACCCAAAACCTGGATCGAACAAGGGCTATTGTTATGGCTGTTCTTGCTCAAGCCACCGAACTTGGAAAAACCTCAGCTTGGGTAGAACAAGAACTGAAGTATGAGGGCATGATTGAGGGAGCAGACCGAGTTGATTTTCTCCGCTTCGAGATGGAACAGGCCGACACAGTGGATGATGCACTTTTAGATCAATATAATGAACGGATGAGCCGGTTTAACCTTACCAATAAGTAGTAATGATCACAGCTTTCACCTACCGGCTGCTGGCTAAATAACGCCGAATCGGCTCATCGTAAAGCACCAATACTAGATAGGCAAACCCACTCAGTAAAATCACTCCGGTACCGATAATCAGTGATAGGTGCAAGGTAGCTGGTTTATGACTGGCCAAGTAGTTGCCGAAAATCCACATTGCCCCATAATGAGTCATATAAAGCGGATAAGAAAGCTTGCCTAGAAACACACACAGTTTGTTAAATCCAGGCGATGGGGTAGCCCCCGCTCCAGCCGCAATTAGGGCGGGAAAATAGAGTAGCACAGTGATCGGCTCGACCAACCAGTTCCACTGGGTAAAGGGTATGAGAAAGGCCAGTATAAGCAACCCCGATACAATTACGAAGCTAAGGTTATTCTTTAAAATCCAGTTGGCGCGGTAAATAAACAGTCCGGCCAGAAACGAGTACGCTACTCGAGCACCACCATCCCAGAAGTTAGATCCTGCCCAACCGCCCAACAGATTACCTGCCCGATAGCTAACCAAACAGAGGGCTGCTGCGGCCAGCACGATTAATACGGACAGATAGCGACGACTGATGCGATATAATATGATGGCATATAGGATATTGGCCATGTATTCCCAGAATAATGACCACGCTGGCGCATTAAAACTGAACAGGTTGTATGCCCGCTCTTTCATAATGGGTAGCGGAATAAGGCATATCGAACAAATAAAGGTAGACCACAAGTTTACCCGATCCGATAAACCGGGCGGAGCGGCAAAGGGATCGAAGAGAAATCCCAGCAAACCTACTACCGATCCTAAAACTACCAGGGGATGCAATCGAATCAATCGTACTCTAAAAAACGTTCTGATTCCCAGTCGGCGGATTCGATCATCATAGGCGTAGCCGATGACAAAGCCCGATAAGCAAAAGAAAAAATCGACGGCTAAAAAGCCGTGAGCGATGAAATTCCGGCTAGGATCGGTATACACCCACTCCATGAAATGAAAGATAACGATGGCCAGAGCCGCCACTCCACGCAATCCGTCCAGAATGGCAAAGTGGGGTTTTGTGCTAATCGTAGCCGAATTTATTTCTCCCATGCGTATTGGGTTACGTTTCCACAACTAACCGACACAAATATTGTCATACTTCCTGAGTCGGCACAGCGAAATCAATAAACCTAACTGCTAAAAGCCTGTTTAAAATTGGATGAAACTGTGAATGTACACCTTGCCCAACATTAGTACCCCGGATTCTGTGTCAGTTTCGGATTTACATCGCGCTCGGTTTGTGGAATAGGATACAGATAATGATGTTCATCGACCAGGATAGTCGAATTCTGGGCTTTCATGGCAGCGATTAACCGCTTTGTCCGAACCAGATCATACCAGCGATGTCCCTCAAAAGCCAGCTCAAGACGCCGTTCCAGCAGCACACTATCCCGAAATTGAGCCTGGCTTAAGTTCGGCGTCAGGTTTGGTAAACCAGCCCGGCTACGAATGCGGTTGATATTCGCATAGGCATCGGCGTTGTTAGCTCCCTGTTCATTCAGCGCTTCGGCATACATCAGCAGCACATCCGGATACCGAATGATGGGATAATTGTTGCCACCATCTCCGTTTGCCGTAGCCGCCGGATCAAGATATTTGTAGACATAACATGGAAACAATACACTGGAAGGTGCTGCCGGGGTCGTCGTTGCAGAATACAATTTCATCGTTACACTCCGCCGTTTGTCGTCGGCCCGATAGGTCTTGTACAGGTTTTCGGTTGGGGGATCATCACCGAAACCAGCCACGCCATTTACACGATCAAAATTCGGACGCATATACCCCTGCATCCAGCTTCCTTCGTTAAAGCCACCGCTCAATGCCTGCATTTCAAAGACGGCCTCTTTCCCGTTTTTATTGGCGATCAGAAATGCATCGGCGAAGTTCGCCCACAGGTCATACGTCCCCAAGCTGATTACTTCCTTTGCTTTGGCCGACGCCTTTGGCCAGTCTTGACGGGTCAGATACACTTTGGCCAGAAACGCTTTAGCAGCCCCCTTGGTCGCCCGACCTTTATCGGCGGTTGAATAACTAACGGGTAATATATTTTCCGCTTCGGTAAAATCCTGAACGATCAGGTTATACACGTCATCGACTGAAGCCCTTGATACGTTCAAATCATTTAACGACGTGGTTTCGGCCGTTACGATCGGAACACCACCAAACACACGCACCAGCGTAAAGTAATAAAACCCGCGCATGAACTTAGCTTCGGCTACGAAACGTGCTTTAAGGTCGTTATCCATCGTGATACCCGGTACGCGGGCTATCACCGCATTGGCCCGATTGATTGCCTGATACACCGTTGTCCAGACGGATTGAAACGTGGCAGTGGCCGGCGTAAACGTGAATTTGTCCAGGTCATTTTTAGGCTGATTCGCCGTTGATCGACCGTTTCCCCATTCCGCATCATCTGTTGCCTGATCCTGCAAAATCCACATGACTTGCGCGTACATATTCGCGTTATTCATGGGATCGTAAACGGCACTTACAGCTGCCTTGGCATCGTCGGCGTTTTTATAAAAATTGGTTGGCGTAAAGCTCGATTCGGGCTTTTGGTCCAGCACATCGCAGGAGTTTAAGGTAATGAGTGAAAGAGCGAAAGCGAGAAAGAGCGAATGCTTTCGCCAGAAAATCGCAATCAATGTTGTCGACAAGTTCATGTTTGTAAGAAGTTTAGAAACCAACGTTAAGTCCGAACAGTATCGTTTTGGCAGCCGGGTAGCTCGCGTAATCGAAACCCTGACTGCGGCTATCCTGCCCGAAGCGGTTCACTTCGGGATCATAGCCTGAATAGTTGGTCCAAGTCAGGTAGTTCTGCGCCGTAACGTATGCCCGTACCGATTGAATTTTTAGCGATTTAAGCACCGCAGCCGGCAGATTATAAGCCAGTTGAATGTTCTTTAAGCGCAGGTACGAACCATCCTCAATTTGCCGGGTCGAGACACGATTGGCCGGACGGGTTGTCGATGCACGAGGAATGTCGGTATTCGTATTGGTCGGTGTCCAGCGATTCAGTATATCGCGGTCCTGATTGGTGGTTGCATTCAAGTATTCCAGTTCGTACCGATTAGCATTCAGGATATTATTCCCATAAACGCCCTGAAAAAATGCGGTTAGCTCAAGCCCTTTATACGAAAAGGTATTACTGATACCACCGATGAATTTCGGCTGCGCCCGACCAATGATGGCTCGGTCGTTATCATCAATTTTCTTATCGCCGTTCAGATCGAGATATTTACGATCGCCGGGTTTCCGGGCCTGTGGGTCACTCAGCGCTGCCAGTTCGTCGGTTGTCTGGTAAAGCCCGTTTGTTACGTAGCCGAAGAACGTTCCCAGCGGCTCCCCTACCCGAATAATTCCGGAGTTGAGGTTTTGTCCGATGTTTGCAACCTGTCCGGCAAAAATCTGAGGAACGCCACCAATATCCAGCACTTTGTTCCGGTTCAGCGAGAAATTCACGTCGGTCCGCCATTTGAAGGCCTTATCAATATTAACTGATGATAGACTTAGCTCAATCCCCTTGTTCTCGACTTTGCCCAGGTTTTTGATGGCGCTCGAAAAACCGGACGTACTCGGTATCGTTACATTCAGCAGCAGGTCTTTTGTACGCTTCAGATATACGTCCGCTGTAAGTGTGATTCGGTTATTCAGCAAGCCAATGTCCACACCCAGATCAGCCTGTGTCGTCGTTTCCCATGATAGATCGGGATTTGCAATCTGATTTGGTCCAAGTCCTGTTGATACGGCATTACCAAATACATAGTTCCAGGTTCCCAGCAGCGAATACGCCGGATAATTTCCGATACCATCCTGGTTACCCGTGGAGCCGTAGGTTGCCCGTAGTTTCAGATCGCTGACGGCTGGAATACTTTTCATAAACGACTCTTCCGAAATCCGCCAGGCCAGCGCTGCCGATGGGAAATAACCGTATTGTTTGTTCGCCCCAAACCGAGAAGAGCCATCAGTCCGGAACGATGCGGTGAGCAAATACTTGTCCTTGTAACCATAATTAACCCTGGCCAGATAGGATTGTAAACCCCAGCTTCCGATACTAGAACCAGGCGTCAGCGGTACTGATCCAGACCCCAGATTACCTGAACTTAAGTTATCATTTACGAAGTTTCGGGCAGCGGCTGTGCTGCTTTCTGTCCGGTTAGCCTGTTGCGTATAACCAAGCAGCGCCGTTATGTTATGCACTGTGTTAAACGTACGGGTATAGGTTAACAGGTTTTCATTCAGCCAGGTCATCGACTGGCCATTGAAGATCGAAGCGGCCCCTCCCTGTGCCAAGCCACTCGATACCGAGCGAGGCAGATAGGAATCCTGTTTCTGCAAAATACCGTCAATTCCAAGCGACACCCGGAGGTTCAACCCATCGATAATCTGGTAATCGCCAAACACGCTACCAAATATCCGATTAGCCGTATTGCGGTTCTTGCTATCATTCGCCAGCGCCACCGGGTTATCAGCTGTAAACGCTAAAGCAGGATCGGTAATCAGGTAATTACCATCAGCGCCCCGGACTGGTAGGATGGGTGGGAATTGCAGAGCTGCCATAGTGATAAGCCCTCCGCTTCCCAAGTCACCATCGGTACGAGATTGGTTCGTTACCGTACGGCTAACCGTCAGGCTGTTTCCGATTTTGATTTTGTTGGTCAGTTTTCGGTCCAGATTTACCCGGAATGAATATCGCTCAAAATCGGAGTTGACGACAATCCCGTTTTGTTTGAAATACCCGCCCGAAATAGCATACTGAGTTCGTTCATCTCCCCCACTCATCGACAGCTGATAATTGGACATTGCGGCCTGCCGAAAAATCTGGTCCTGCCAGTCGGTTCCCGCTCCAAACGCATCGACCTGCGTTTGTGAATACACAGCCGGGCGACCTTCGTTAGTATTGGCGTCGTTCACAAACTGAGCGTATTCACGCGCATTCAGTACCGGATATTTTCTGCGGACATTCTGAATGCCATAGTATACATCCAGGTTAATCGTTGATTTACCCGCTTTCCCCCGTTTGGTGGTGATGATAACGACGCCATTAGCTCCTCTTGATCCATAAATAGCGGTTGATGAGGCATCTTTCAGCACCGAAATCGACTCAATATCGCTGGGGTTAAGCGTACTTAAGACGTTGAAGCTGGAACCGCTACCGGCCCCATCATTTTTGAAGGGGATACCATCAATGACATAAAGCGGCTCATTATCTCCCTGAATCGAGTTACCTCCGCGAATACGAATACTGGTGCTGCTGCCGGGTGCCCCTGAGTTCTGCGTGATTTGTACACCGGCAGCCCGGCCCTGAATCGCCTGATCAAGCGAGGTAACCGCTACTTTCCGAATTTCATCAATTGGCACCGTGGCTACGGCCCCGGTCAGGTCACTTTTTTTCACCTGCCCGTACCCAACCACGACAACCTCGTTCAATGATTTGGTATCCGGCACCAGTTGCACATCAATAGTCGACTGATTTCGAACGCCCTTTTCCTGGCTTACATAGCCAACAAAACTGAACACCAGCGTTACCCCCTCGTTCGGGACGCTGAGCTGGTAATTTCCCTGGGCGTCGGTGGTTGTCCCTCGTGGCGACCCTTTTACTACCACGCTCACACCGGGGAGCGCTTCGCCCGTTTCGCTCGTCACGTGTCCGCTTACACGAACATCTATCTGCACGGGTTCGGCAATTTGTGTTATAGCCAGATTAGCCAATCCCGACAGTTGTACCGGACCTGCTGTTGCTGTAGTGGTAGGTTCAGGTAGGCTGATAATAGCCCGATCGCTGTTCTTAGGCGGTAAAATCAGATAAGCGCCCGAGCGCAGTTTTTTAAACCGAAGGCCATAAGGCTTTAGTAATGCATTCAGGTTAGTTTCCAGCCGCCCCCCCAAATTAATCGATTCAATCGGACTATTATGCCGCGCTACCACCGATTCCTCAAACAAAATATCGACGCCATAATGCTCTTTCAATTGCAGCAACGTTTGTTTGAGCGATTGATTAGCCACACTAATCTCTTTTGCTTTACCCGACTGCCCATTATCGACCTGTTGGGTCGTTCGGGCGTAGGCAAGCGTCTGGGCTACGGTATGACCATAACCTACACTGAGCAACCAGCTGGTTATCAGCGCGAGCGGTACTGATTTTGTCATTGAGTAATCTGGGTTTCGGATGCAGTGGAAAAAACAAGATTCTGATCGCGGTGACTGACTCGCAGACCAAGCAGTTCGGCCAGCGCTTCGGCCAGTTCATCGGATGAGCCGGCCCGGATGGTCCCCGTAAGCGTCCGGCGAGCCAGTGCGGGTTCGGTTAGTTGAACCGTAACCCCAAAGACAGTCTGAATCTGGCGGGCCACATCGCGTAGGGGTGTATTATTGAAGCTAAACAGCCGATAGCGCCATTGGGCAAACTGAGTAGTATCCTTTTGGTTATGAAGCTTTAAAGTTCCCTTCCCATCCAGTATCACCCGGTCACCGGGTTTCATCAGCATATTCTGCTCAGCCTTATCAACCGTAGTGTAATGCAGATTTACCCGCCCTTGTTTGAGCACTACTTCAGCCCGGCTTGCCCCACTTCGGACCGAAAATTCAGTGCCTAATACTTCGACCGCCAAACCATCGGTAGCCTGTACGACAAAAGGCTGATTATCGGGCAAATGCTTTACATTAAACACAGCATCACCTGTCAATGACACTTTTCGGGAGAGCCAGCCATAGCCCAAACGCGGTAACCGCAAGCTGGAACGACTATTGAGTGCCACCGTCGAACCATCGGGTAATTTCAGTGAACGTAACTGGTACTGACTCGTTTCTATAGTCTTGTAAAAGAGCGCATTCCGAAAAATCCAGCCACTGGTAAGCAAAGCCAGCGTAACTGAAGCGGCTATCAGCCACCGCCCCGGACGCCATATCGACTTTGGCTCATCCACAAACGGGCGTAATGGGGGTGCATGAATCTCCGAAGGTGCATCGAGCCGCTGTCGGAATTGCTCAAGATACTGCGGCACATCGGGTGTGTATTGCGGGAAGCTCCTCTCCCACTCATCAAGCCATTGAAAATAAAGCTCACGGCTCCCTGGCTGGCCCAGCCATTCGCCAATCACTTTTTGCTGAACCGACGTTGCCTGGCCGGCAAAGTAGGTGAATATCAGTTCTTTAGGAGGTTGCATAACAGGTGGCTATTTCGTTGAGTGTTAGAACAAAACCGTAACTAATAGCAGTCCCCAGCTAATGAGCCGCTGCTGACGAAGTAGTTGCCGAACCGTTGAAGTAGCGCGTAGCAAATGGTTCTCAACGGTTTTCGGCGATAAGCCCATTTCCTGAGCAATTTCTTTATATGATTTGCCTTCGAACCGACTCAACAGAAACACGCGCTGCCGCTGGCCCGGCAGTTGCTGAACGGCCTGTTCCAAAGCCCGGTAGAGTTCGTCCTGCTGTAGTAGCCGATCAGGTTGACTAGCATCGAGGTCAGGCTGATCGAGATCGTCGGGTAACGTTTCCTGCCGGCCTAGCTCCCAGCGCAGGCTATTGTAAGCGCGATTGCGGGCCGCCTGATAGAGATAAGCGCGGTAAGATCCGTTAATCTGCTTAAACAGCTCTTTTGTATAGAAAGTATAGAATAGATCAGCGACCAAATCTTCGGCAACTTGCCGGTTATAAACGAAGCGAACCACATGACTACACAAAGGGGCGAAATACTGCCGAAAAAGCAATTCGCAGCCCATTCGTGGATCGGTCGCAAACGCGTTTCGGATGAATAGTTCACTATCGTTAACAGGGGAATTCGGCATGTCGGTGCGACTCCTCACGAGTGGAGGATGTCCGACGGATTCCGGATCATTCGGTCGGAGAACAGAAAACGCGGTAGCAGGCATTGCATAAAGGATCTGGTACCGTAAAGACAAGTTCGACCTAAAAATCCCCCAATCGATTTTTATTTTTTATTTATAAAATACAAATCAATACTACATAGGTATGACGAGGTGATGCCTAACTACAGGCATCCTTATAGTATAGAAATAAATTTGCGCAACCGTTTAGTTGCGCGTATATTTGCAACCAGTTAGTTGCAGATAAGCTATTTTTTCATGAAACGGGACGTTTTTCAGGGCATTGCCGATCCTACCCGACGGGCCATTTTGGTCTTAGTGGCCATACAAGCCATGACACCTAATGCCATTGCGGAGCATTTTGATAGCAGCCGGCAGGCCATTTCCAAGCACATTCACATCCTGCTGGAATGTAATCTTCTGAAACCGCAGCAACAGGGTCGGGAAATTTATTATCACTTGAATCTGGACACAATGCAGCCGCTTGAAAGCTGGCTTCAGCAAGTCAAAACCGTAACCGAAAAACGCTTTGAGCAATTAGATAACGTATTAGTAAACCTCAAAACCGAACAAAAATGAACAAGGACATTCTGACAAATTTTGTGGTTGATAAAGACCACAAACAGATCAAAGTAGACCGGGAGTTTGATGCACCTCTTGCCATGGTGTGGTCAGCCTGGACCCAAAGCGAAATACTCGACCAGTGGTGGGCGCCTAAACCCTGGCAAGCCAAAACCAAATCGCAGGATTTTCGACCGGGCGGGTCGTGGCTCTACGCGATGGTCGGACCGAATGGAGAGGTCCACTGGTCTAAAGCGGATTACCAACAGATTGCTCCCTTAAAAAGCTTCTCGGCGTTGGACGGGTTTTGCGATGAGAACGGTGTCATTGATTCGAGCATGCCCCGGTCATTGTGGGAGAATACGTTTACTGAACAGGCTGATGCCACGCTTGTCCATATACTTATTACGTATGATCAACTGGCTGATCTGGAGAAAATACTCGATTTAGGCTTTAAAGAAGGCTTCACGGCCGGACTAGATAATCTTGATCAGTATCTCAAGGCTCATTCCAAAGGCTCGGCAGCAGAATAAAACTAGTAACCAAATATGTCGTAAGTTGACTATTGTTCTTCATTCCAGGGCAAATATGATATTTACTAAATATTAGGCTACTAAACCGATCCTTGATCACAGGAAAAAGCATTGTGGTTGCAGCAAAACTGAAAAACAAACAGTCAGTTTTGCTGCAACCACAATGCTTTTTAGTTGTTATGCCCCTTACATGCAATTAATAAATTGGCATTTTTAAAGAATAACTATGATGGAATTCACAATACAAGCCATTTACTCTTAAATTCCGACAAAAGCTGTTTTTGCCGAATTTTTTTGTTAGTATCTTGCGTGACTTTGTCACAAACGCCCTTCTGTCCGGTTGCCTCTTCCTATTTATTTACAAATCGGACTACCTGTTAATTTAGAATTTCTCAATAATTGCTACTATTTCTTGCTATTCTGTCAATCAGAAGCCTGGAACAGCAGCCTTACCCAACACTGTTACGACTATGTCTGATCAGGTTGACCAAGTGGCCGGTCTTTACCGCCCTGAGTTTGAACATGATAATTGCGGCATCGGCTTCGTGGCCCACATTAAAGGTCGCAAATCACACCAGATTGTATCTGATGCTTTGCAGATGCTCCGACGTATGGAACACCGGGGTGCTGTCGGTTCAGAACCTAATTCGGGGGATGGTGCGGGATTATTAATTCAGCTCCCGCACGAGTTTTTTCTGGATGAAACCCGTAAGCTGGGCGTACATCTGCCCCCTGCGCTCGAATACGGCGTAGGTATGGTGTATTTTCCGAAGGATGTCTGGCTGCGGGAAGAGTGCCGGGCAATCCTGAACCGGAACATGAAAAAACTCGGTCTGGAGTTACTTTGCTATCGCGTTGTACCAGTCAATAATAGTGACTTGGGGAACGGCTCGCGCTCGGCAGAACCTCAGATGGAGCAGGTGTTTATCAAACGCCCGGCTGATATAACCAATGCTGAAGATTTTGAGCGTAAACTCTACATTTTACGGAACTACAGCACTCGGCTTATTAATGAAACCGTAGCGGGTGTCGACACGTTTTATTTCTCGTCGCTTTCCTGCCGGACTATTACCTATAAAGGGCAGTTAACCACGCTACAACTGGAACCTTACTTCCCTGATCTTCAGCAGGAAGGAGTTGTTTCGGCCATTGGTGTTGTACATTCACGCTTCTCGACTAATACGTTTCCCTCGTGGAAACTGGCTCAGCCATTCCGCTATATTGCGCACAATGGAGAGATTAACACCGTTCGCGGAAACGTCAACTGGATGAAAGCTGCCGAAGGGCTGCTCGAGTCGTCGAAGTTTACGAAAGAGGAAATGGACATGCTGCTGCCCATCTGCGACCAGCGCCAGTCCGACTCAGCTAACCTCGACAACGCCATTGAATTGCTGGTCATGAGCGGGCGGTCGCTGCCGCACGTCATGATGATGCTCATTCCCGAAGCCTGGGATGGTAACGACCACATGGACCCCGTTCGGAAGGCTTTCTACGAATTCCATGCGGCCCTTATTGAGCCCTGGGATGGCCCGGCTTCCATCTCGTTTACGGATGGTCGCATTGTAGGCGCTACCCTTGATCGGAATGGCCTGCGCCCGTCTCGGTTCTGGGTCACTAATGACGACATCGTTATTATGGCGTCGGAGGTTGGTGTCCTGGACATTGACCCGGCTAAAGTAGTATCAAAAGGTCGTTTGCAACCGGGCCGCATGTTCCTCGTAGATATGGAGCAGGGTCGGATTGTATCGGACGAGGAAATCAAAGCCGAAATCTGCTCTCGTCGGCCGTATCAAGAGTGGCTGGACGATAACAAAATCCGGATTCAGGATCTGGAAGCGCCGATTCGTACTTATAATCATTACGACCCGGCGAAACTGCTTCGGATGCAACAGGCGTTTGGCTTTACGTCAGAAGATTTACGGATGGTTCTGGCACCGATGGTCGAAACGGGCAAAGAAGCGCTTGGCTCAATGGGCACCGACGTACCACTAGCGATACTTTCGGAGCAGAGCCAGCACATGAGCCATTACTTTAAGCAGTTGTTTGCTCAGGTTACCAACCCCCCTATTGATTCCATTCGGGAGCGGGCAATCATGTCGCTGATTTCGTTTGTGGGTGCTACTTATAACCTCCTGAGTGAATCGCCCGAACACTGCCACCAGGTTGAACTCGATCAACCCGTTCTGACCACCCAGGAGTTTGATAAGCTACGGTTTATCGATAAGCCAAAATTCCAGGCCAAGACAATTAACTGCCTGTTTACGGCCGATGGCGAAGGTAAATCACTGGAACGTGCCCTCGCCCGTATTTGCCGGTACGCTGAAGACGCTATTGAGGATGGTTACTCCATTCTGGTACTTTCTGACCGCGCTATCGATTCCAGTCACGCGCCAATTCCGTCGTTGCTGGCCACGTCAGCCATTCACCATTACCTGATTCAGAAAGGCTTACGTGGTAAAGTCGGCATTGTTGTAGAAGCAGGCGACGTTTGGGAAACCCACCACGTAGCAACGCTTATCGGTTACGGAGCTTCGGGCGTGAATCCTTACATGGCATTCGAAACGATTGCCAACATGAAAGAAAAAGGGTTGCTGTCGGTTGATTACGACCTGGATAAGCTGTACAAAAATTACATTAAGGCGGTTAACGGCGAATTGCTCAAGATCTTCTCGAAAATGGGAATTTCGACGCTGCAATCATATCAGGGCGCTATGATTTTCGAGTGTCTTGGCCTGAATCAGGACGTTGTTAATCGCTATTTCACCGGTACTGTATCGCGAATCGGCGGTATGAGTCTGGACGAAATTGCCCGTGAGATTCTGGTTCGTCACTGCGTGGCTTTCCCGGATATGCCGGTATCGGCTCCCCGGCTCGAGGTGGGTGGTATTTACCAGTGGAAACAACGGGGTGAAAAGCACATTTTCAATCCCGAAACGATCCACCTGCTACAACAGTCGACGAAGAAGAACGATTACTCGCTTTTCAAAAAATACTCCAAACTTATTGACGATCAGACGCAGAAGGCGATTACATTGCGCGGTCTGCTGAAGTTCAAAAAAGGAACGCCTGTACCAATCGATGAGGTAGAACCGATCGAAAGCATCTTCAAACGCTTCGCGACGGGTGCCATGTCGTTCGGATCGATTTCGTGGGAAGCGCACACGACGCTGGCCATCGCCATGAACCGAATTGGTGGCAAAAGTAATTCAGGCGAAGGTGGTGAAGACGAACTGCGTTACAAGCCGCTCGAAAACGGCGACAGCATGAATTCGGGTATTAAGCAGGTAGCTTCGGGACGATTCGGTGTCACGAGCTATTACTTAACCAACGCTCGTGAATTGCAAATCAAAATGGCGCAGGGGGCTAAGCCTGGTGAAGGTGGTCAGTTACCCGGTTTTAAAGTCGATGACTGGATTGGCCGGACGCGCCATTCGACGCCGGGCGTGGGATTGATTTCTCCCCCAC